>ENA-OQHR01001654-OQHR01001654.1-human-gut-metagenome-genome-assembly--contig:-NODE-1654-length-10348-cov-4.141466_pt1 | contig 10348 bp, 6 predicted proteins | sample MGYA00242566_ERZ504725 | MGnify/ENA primary metagenome ERZ504725 (study PRJEB26092, sample SAMD00036217) | human gut metagenome | host: Homo sapiens | study: EMG produced TPA metagenomics assembly of... | reverse complement strand
CCAGCAGATCCTCTGCCTGATAGGAAAGAGAATCCGTTGTATTGGTCACGGATTCGTTCATGATATCCGCTGTTGTCTTTCCCACCGTACTCATATCCTCGGTCGTTTTTGCCATCACAACGGCATTTTCCGGTTCATCATACTGGAATACGATCGGCCAGCAGACATCCGGCATCAGCACCAGCGGATAAGATTCCTGATTGTACGTATAGTAGTCATCTCTGGAATTGATGACCGGCTGGAACGAATCGGCTTTTTTGATCACGCCGATCACCGTGAACGGCTCTCCCATGATCTCGATCGTTTTGCCGACCGGCGACTCATCCGGGAAGAGTGTCAGCACTGCGGTATCGTCGAGGAGGACAACTTTGTGGGTCTTCGAGAAATCGCTCTCCACAAAGCCGCGTCCCTGATAAATCTGATATCCGCACGTCGACAGATAATTTTCATCCACTCCAAGCGCCTTCGCACTGTCCAGTGTTGTGTTTCCTTTTGCGATGCCGCTCACATACGTTCTTTCGGTGTAAAACGATGCATTTTCCACCTGATCCTGCTCGCGGATCCGCTTTTTCTGATCACCGGACAGTTTCGACACGCCGCTTGGCAGTCCGTTGTCCATCCAGTAATCACCGTCGCCCTGCTTTAAGCTGACGGTCACGTTGTTGTTTCCAGCTCCGATCAGGTTCTGTTTGATCTGCTCATTCGTTCCCTTGATCGTGGAGACAATTGAGATGATCGACGCAATTCCGATGATAATACCCAGCATCGTCAGGAAGGAACGCATTTTGTGTGACCAGATTCCCTGAAAGGAAAGTCTTACATTTTCTAACATAATGCGCCTCCTTAACTGTTGTAATAATCCGATGAACTGGATTCCTTCGTGTCTGCGCCTTCCACCACGGTTTTGCCGTACGGAAATGCAATGTAATCCTCTTCGGAAAGACCGCTCTTCACTTCGTAATAACTGCCCCACAGAAGTTTTCCGGTTACCACATTCTGTTTCTTTAATTTATCATTTTCATCCCGGATATAAACGAATTTCTGTCCGTTTTCCTCGCGGATGAATTCTTTGCTGACGTACAGGCCGTTGCCGTTTTCTACATCGTTTCCGACAGTGATTGCAATCTCGATCCAGTCACCGTTTTCAAAACCTTCTCCGCCTTCCGGGATAACGGCTGTGAACGGATAGAAGGAGGCTGGTGTCTCGCTGTACGACATGTAGCTTGTTGTCGGGTACGGAGAAATCTCGGTTACGGTTGCCGCTGCAAAAGCACCCGAAGACCAAGAAGTCACGTTGAGTTCATCGCCGACTTTTACCTGATCGAGATACGTCTCGCTTAAGTAGCCGCGCACGTACAGACCTTCGTTTCCACTGACCTGGATAAAGGCGCTTCCGTCGTTGGACGGGTTTTCTGCATTTCCAACCTTCTTTACCACACCGCTGATCGTCGCTTTTACGGTCTGGGAATCCAGGGATTTCTGCGTATTTTTGACTTTGAGTTCCTCTTCCTTCTGATCCAGCTTCAGATTACGGATCTGGCTTTCTTTTTCGCTGATGGCTTTTTTCAACTCATCTTTTGTGTAGGTCATCTGGGTATCATCACCGGAAGAAGTATTGTTATTTGCGCTGCTTCCTGTGGATGATGTAAAGAGGGACTGTACCGATGCTTTTTCACCGTAGAATACGGTTTTTGCTGTCGTCTGCACTGCTTCCGGCGCATCTTCGCTCTGCGGTTCCGCTTCCGGTTCTGCCGGGGCTTCGGTCGGCGTCGGCGTTTCCGTCGGAACTGGGGTCTCGCTCGGCACCGGAGTTTCTGTTGGAACCGGCTCTGTGGTCGGAATCGGTGTTGTACTTGGTTCCGGGCTGACGGTCGGCTCTGGAGTTACACTCGGTCCCGGCGTAACGCTCGGGGTCGGAGTTACACTTGGTGTCGGGGTAATCGTTCCTTCTTTTACCGCCACATTTGCAGTGCTGACTGCCATGGAAGTACCCTTGTCATTTTTCGCTGTCACTTCTACTGTATAGATTCCGGCATCCTCTTTTGTGATATTTTCTTTTGTGTAAGTATCCTTAAAATCTCCGTCGATTGTCTTTCCGTTGTGTTTCCAGACGTATGTGTAAGTGCCATCCGTTTCGGTGTTTTCCGTGGAATCGTCTGCCTCACCGCTTCCATTTCCGGCTTCACCCGGCTGTGTCACATCGTCCTCGGACGGACTCTCGGTTCTATCATCCGTTTTATCGTCGGCTTTCTCATCCGGCTTCTCTTCGGTATCTTTCTTCTCATTGATTCCGATTTTCAGCTTCAGCTCGCCGCCCTCTGCAACCTCTGTATTTGCAATCGGCGTGGTAATTTTTATTTCCGGTGCATCCGCCGATTCGGATTCTTTCAGACTCAGGACTGCTTCATACGAAGTCTCGTATGCTTTCGCAATCTTCGTTCCATCCTGCTCCCACACGGTTTCCAGCGCCTCTGCGGCTTTGTTTTCCTCATGAATCTCCAGGCGAAACCAGTATCCTTCGCTGTCCTCTTCTTTTTTCGTTCCCTTTTCATCCGCGTATCCTGCCATCTGATTCAGGAATCCGCCTGTCAGGACTGTCCCCGGTGCGCAGAGATAGGTGTATGGGTCTTCCTGCGTTCCTTCTCCTTTGTATGGTTTGGAACCAAATACAAGCTTATTCGTACTGCTGTACAGAACAGCATCCTCGTACGTCGGCTCCGGTTCTGGGGTCGGAATCGGTTCGTCCGGGAAATCCGGATCGATGGGTTCATCTGGAAAATCCGGGAAATCCGGCTCCACCGGATTCAGCGGCGTATCCGATACCGGTTTTGTCTTTTTCAGCTTTTCCAGTTCTTTTTCACTCTGCTGGATTTTCAGCTTTGTCTGTGCAAGCTGTAACTGCTGCGTTTCCAGATCCAGCTCGATCATGCTGGTATCGTATGTCATCAGCGTGTCTCCGGCATTTACCACATCGCCCTCTTTGACGAGAACCTGGGAAATGGTCTGGCTGTCTGAAAGATAGATGTTCTGGGAAGCCGTCGAGGTGATCTGGCCTTCCATATTCATGCTGTCTTCCCAGTAACCACTCGTAAAGTCACTGACCGGATACACTTTTACGGTCGTCTTCTGCGCCTGGCGGATGCCGTAATAACCGCCGACACTGACACCGCCCACGGCAACTGCGGTCACAACTGCAATCGCGGCTTTCTTTGCTGCTTTTCCTTTTTTCATGTTTCGGCCACCTCCTTCGATTTCATCATTCCGTCGCGGATCTCCACGGTGCGCTGTGCCATCGATGCGATCTCCGCGTCATGCGTAATCATCAAGATGCTGACGCCCTCGTCGTTCAGGCTCTGGAACAGCTCCATGACCTGCTCGCCGGAATGGGAGTCGAGCGCTCCGGTCGGCTCATCAGCCAGCAGAATTTTCGGATGGTTGACGATCGCTCTTGCAATCGCCACACGCTGTTTCTGTCCGCCGGAGAGCTGGGTCGGTTTGAAACTCATACGGTCGCCGAGTCCCACCCGCTCGAGGGCAATCGCTGCCCGCTCTCTTCTCTCTTTTTTCGGCACGCCCGCGTACGTCAACGGCAGGCATACATTTTCCATTGCGCTCTGTCTTGCAAGGAGTTGGAAGTTCTGGAATACAAAGCCGATTTTCTGCAGGCGGATGTCCGACATCTGATTGTCACTGCATTTGCTGATATCCTGTCCGTCGAGGATCAACCGTCCGCTCGTCGCCTGGTCGAGGCAGCCGACAATATTCATCAGTGTTGTTTTTCCGGAACCGGAAGGACCCATGATCGCAACGTACTCGCCTTCTTCCATGGAGAAGTTGATGTTTTTCAGAACCGGAACCGGGATTTTGCCCTGCATATATTCTTTACAGATATTCTCTAATTCCAGAATCACGGCTGCACCTCCCCGTCATCTGCTGATCCGGCTTCCTGTGTGTCTGCCGGTTCTGCATCACCATTGTCGGCGCCGCCGATCACGTTCGTTGTATCTTCCTCACCGCTGTACTCTGCGCCGTCCATGGTATTGTCAACCATGCCGTTTTCATCCTGCTTCATACCGTCGTCGACCATTCCATCGTCGTTGTCAAGCATACCGTCATCCTCGCCGCCGGCCGGATTGCTCTGTCCCAGTGATCCGTCGGTGCTGACTACGGTCTTCATCCCTTCTTCCAGACCGTCCTCCGGGAAGGTGATTGCATCATCTTCTGCAAGGCCGTCGGTGATCTGATATTCCATCATGTTTTCATCGTACGTTCCAAGCGTTACGCTTCGTTTTTCCAGTTTGCCTTTTCCATTATCGGCCCAGACGTAAGGATTGCTGTCGACATCGTTGATAAAGGAGTCAGACAGCCAGATTCCTGTTTTGACTTCCTGCTGGCCGATATCCGGCTCTACGTAAACGTGCTGGCCGAGCATCAGGCCGTTCGTTCCGTCGAGCTGCACATAAAACGGATAGTTGCTTGACTGCGTCATACTGTCTCCTGAACTGCTGTAAACGTTATTGCTTCCTGTCCGTGCATTTTCCCGATCAATCTTTGTCACGGTTCCAGTCCAGGTCTGATTCTCATCTACACGAGAATGCACGATCACCTGGCTTCCTTCGGTAATCGAACCGTCGCTCATATTCTGTTCATTGATCTGGCCTTTTACACGGAAATCTCCCGTTGCAAGAACGGTCAGGAAGGAATTGTCGGAGTTGTCACCGGAGTAAGCGCCGGCGCTGCTGTCATCGTTGTTGATTGATTTTACAACACCTGCGATTTCGCTGATCACGGTCGCATTGGTGATGTTATCGTTTAATTTATCAATCTCCGCCTGTTTTGATTTTCCTTCATATTCTTTTTTCTTTAAATCCAGCTCCGCTTCCTGAATTTCCAGTGTGATGCTTGCCTGCTGGTCTTTTGATGCCTGCTTTTTGTCTTTGTAAAGCTGGTTGATATTGGTATTCATACTTGAAAGTTCATTGTTTATGCGTTCCAGATCCAGCTGCGCCTGCTCGAGGTCACTCTGGAATTTCTCGGTATCGTAGGAGAACAGCGGTGTTCCGACCTGAACCTCCTGACCGACTTCCACATAAACTTCCTTTACCTTTTTCTCGCTGTTTTTCTCTACTTTCCAGGTATTTTCCGACTCCACAACACCGGCATAGCGGTTTTCCATTCCATTTCCAGTTCCCAGATTGGTCAGGGCTTTTACAGTATTGACATAGACGACGTTATCGTCCTCTTTTGTACTGTTTCCAAGGAAATGCCATGTCACTCCCCCTCCGGCTGCCGCCAGCACTGCGACTGCACACACAATCGCGATTACTTTTTTCTTCATACGCTTCCTCCCACTTTTCTATTTTTGCAAAGAATTTTTCAGTTTTCCCAAGTTAGCTCTATCGTATCACATTTTGTTTTTTGTTTTCTTACTTTTTCCTTACTCTTTTTTTAGCAAATACTGGCTTTTTCTGAAAATAGATTTTTGTTTTTGTCATTAAAAACCTGCCTCCGTGTTTATGACGGAAAGCAGGTTTTCTTTCGAATCTGTTAGATTTTATTTTTTATGCTACAAGTTTCATCTCCCGCAGAATGCGGTATACGAGATAACAGATCAGCGCTGCACAGACCAGTTTGAACAGAAGCGGAACGACGGCGAACACGATTTTAAATCCAAGCCAGATCACGCCGATCGGGAGAAGAATAGTGGCGCATGCGCCGAGGACTTTTCCTCCAAATTTCAGCAGCAGTCCGACGATCCCAAATAAAATTCCAATTCCGCAGAGCAGACCAAAACAGGTTGCCAGCATGACTAATGTAACTAACATCGTGATCCCTCCTTGTCTTTTTCTCTATGTGTTCCACTTGCTGTGGATGTTTCCGTATCTTTCTTACAAACCATATTGTAGCACTTTTTTCCAGCAAAACAACGGGGAAGACGTGGAAGAATTTCTTAAGTTTTTCTTTACACCGATCGAGTGAAACCTAAAAAAGGACAGACAACGCTGCACTTCTGCAAAATTGTCTGTCCTGTAAATCACAAAATTTTCTTTACTCTTCTGTTGTCTCTTCCTCAGCCTGCGGCTCAACCTCAAGACCAAGCTCTTCCAGCTGTACTGCGTCAACCGGTGACGGAGCCTCGGTCATCAGACAGGAAGCATCTTTTACCTTCGGGAATGCGATGACGTCGCGGATGCTGTCCTCTTTTGCCATCAGCATCACAAGACGGTCCAGTCCGTAAGCCAGTCCGGCGTGAGGCGGAACTCCGTATTTGAAAGCATCCAGAAGGAAACCAAATCGCTCATGTGCCTGTTCCTTTGTGAAACCAAGCATCTCAAACATTTTCTCCTGCACATCGTTCTGGTGAATACGAACGCTTCCTCCTCCGATCTCAGTGCCGTTCAGGACGATATCGTAAGCTTTTGCACGAACTGCGCCCGGATCGGTATCCAGAAGCGGCAGATCCTCGTCCATCGGCATGGTGAACGGGTGATGCATTGCGGTGAAACGGTTCTCCTCATCGGACCACTCCAGAAGCGGGAACTCGGTAATCCATACGAAACGGTACTCGTTCTTGTCGAGCAGTCCCATCTGCTCTGCCAGTTCCAGACGAAGTGCGCCAAGAACGTTCCAAACAATCTTGTTGCGGTCTGCTGCGAAGAGAAGAAGGTCTCCAGCCTGTCCGTCCATGGCTTTGATGAGGGCTTCCATCTGCTCCTCTGTCATAAATTTGGAGAAGGAAGATTTCCAGCTTCCATCCTCATGGATTGCAATGTATGCAAGACCTTTTGCACCGTAACCTTTCGCAAACTCAACGAGCTTGTCGATTTTCTTTCTCGGCATTGCGCCCTGTCCCTTTGCGTTAATACCGCGGACAGAACCGCCGTTTTCAAGTGCGCCCTTAAATACAACGAACTCGGTATCTTTTACGGTCTCGGAAACATCAACCAGCTCCATACCGAAACGCAGGTCCGGTTTGTCGGAACCGAAACGGTTCATAGCCTCTTTCCAGGTCATTCTCTGGATCGGGAGCTGTACCTCAACGCCGAGCACCTCTTTGAACAGGTGTGCCAGCAGTCTCTCATTGACATCGATAACATCATCTACATCAACGAAAGCAAGCTCCATATCGATCTGGGTGAACTCCGGCTGACGGTCGGCACGCAGGTCCTCGTCACGGAAGCATTTTACAATCTGGATATAGCGGTCATAGCCGGAGCACATCAGAAGCTGTTTGAACAGCTGCGGAGACTGCGGCAGTGCATAGAAGCTGCCCGGATGAACACGGCTCGGTACCAGATAGTCTCTGGCGCCTTCCGGTGTGGATTTCGTCAGCATCGGGGTTTCGATCTCAAGGAAACCTTCTTTTGACATGAACTCACGGGTGAGCATTGCCACCTTGCTTCTCATAATCAGGTTTCTCTGGATATCCGGTCGGCGCAGATCCAGGTAACGGTATTTCAGACGGAGCTCTTCTCTCGTCTTGGAATCCTCCTCGATCGGGAACGGCGGGGTTTCTGCCTCGGAAAGAATGCGTAAGGACTCAGCCTTTACTTCGAGCTCTCCTGTTGCCAGATTTTCATTGATAGCACCGGAGCGGGCCATAACTTCACCTTCTACGGCGATGACGAACTCGCTGCGCAGTTTTGCTGCTTTCTCAAAACCTTCCTCACTGATCGGGCCGTTCTCAAAGATAATCTGCATAATACCGCTTCTGTCACGCAGATCGACGAAAATAATTCCGCCTTTATTACGGCTCTTCTGTACCCAGCCCATCAGGGTTACTTTTTTTCCGATATCTGCTTTTGTGACTTCCGCACAGCGGCAGGTTCTCTTCAGGCCTTTCATGGATTCAGCCATTTTCTTGTTCCTCCTATTTGGAACTGCGGACACAAAGAATCTGCATCCGCAGCACATCGTTTTTTCATGCGATTACTATTATTGGATATTCCTTACATTTTGTCAACAAAAAATTCTTCGATCTCAGTGTAGCCCTCGCTGGCAAGCTGCTCTTTCTGGAATTTCTTGTTCTTCTTCATCACGGCGATGTTGATGGCCGTGCCTTCACTTCTCTCTTTTGTCGCCTGCTGAATGATCTTCTGCATTCCCTCTGCCGGCATGTTTTTCTCGATCAGGTACGCTTTTTTCTTCTGCGCGCCCGGGATCTGGTAATCTCTCTCAAGCAGAAGCATAACGATACGCTCAAATCCGATGGAGAATCCGCATGCGCAGGTCTGGTTTCCGGTGAATTTTCCGATCATTTCATCGTAGCGTCCGCCGCCTCCGACAGATCCGCCGTACTCATCCATAGCGATCTCGAAGATCGGTCCGGTGTAGTAGGACATTCCGCGCACCAGAGTCGGATCGAAAGCGATCTTGAATTCTGCGGTCTTCACGGCATTGACACTGTCGATGATGGTCTTCAGGCCGTCTGCGTACTCTTTGTCAAGGAATCCCTCGAGTTTCTCACGGCAGTACTCTACGCCTGCGGTATCCGGGGTGATCTCCTCGAACATTTTCAGGTATTTCTCTACGGACTCTTTTGCAAAGCCGGCTTCCTCGAGCTCTTTGGCAACGCCCTCAAAACCGATTTTATCCATCTTATCGAGGATAATAAATACGGTGTCATAGGACTCCTCCGGGAATCCGCTGTAGGCTGCCATTGCTTTTAAGATACGGCGGTCATTGATACGGATCGTAAAGTTCTTGAAGTCCAGTTTTCCAAGCAGTGTGGTGGTAGCAAGGATCAGCTCAATCTCTGCGAGGTTGGTCGGCTCGCCGAGGATATCGATATCGCACTGCATGAACTGGCGGTATCTTCCTCTCTGCGGACGGTCTGCACGCCATACATTTCCCATCTGAAGTGCTTTGAACGGGGACGGAAGCTCGTTTGCGTTGTTGGAATAGTAACGGCAGAGCGGAACGGTCAGGTCATAACGCAGGCCGCTGTCTACGAGATCGTTTTCTTTCTCAGCGGTCTCGAGTTTCAGCTTCTCTCCTCTTTTTAAGATCTTGAAAATCAGTTTCTCATTCTCGCCGCCCTGTTTGCTGTTCAGGTTTTCGATGTGCTCCACGCATGGGGTCTCCATGGAGGTAAAGCCGAAGGTTCCGTAAGTTTCCTTGATCAGACGGATCACGTAGTCACGGATTGCCATTTCTTTCGGTAAAATATCTTTCATTCCGGTAACCGGTTTCTTCTTTAATGCCATTTTCTGTTTTCTCCTTTATGATTTCCTGGATCAATTCATCGACATCAGAAAGCTCGATCGCTTTCCGGCTGCCGCTGTGGATCACTCTCTGAAATGCCAGGAACATTTTCAGATCGAAATTTTTGACTTCTTCTGCCATAAGCTCCATCGCCTGTTCCTGCGTAAACGCGCTCCGGTACGGGCGGTCGGAGGTCAGTGCGCAGTACACATCGCAGATACGCAAAATACGCGCCCCAAACGGAATCTTTTCTCCTGCCAGATTCGCAGGATATCCTGTTCCGTCATAATTTTCATGGTGGTACAGAATGCTCTCCAGCACAAAATCGGAGTATCCGCGTCCCTGCAGCAGCTCATATCCCAGTGTGGGATGGGTCCGCACAAAGCGCATCTCCTCGACAACGAGCGTATCCTGTTCTTCTACGTAATTCTCCAGGACAACCTTTCCGATGTCGTGGAGAACGCCCGCTTTTGCAAGCTCATAGCAAATTTCTTTTTCATACCCCAGTTCCCGCGCAAGATCGTAAGCCAGATTACTCACTTCCATGCCGTGGATGAGCTGTTCGGTCAGGGTATATCGCAGCATGTGAAGCTGCTGACTGGATTTTTTTTTCATTTTGGCAGATACTTCTCCATTCCGATACGCTTTCTCTCGATCATCTCATCGATACGCTCCACATAATTTTTCAGATCCTTCACATTTTCCACCCGCTCAATGCGCTCTCCGTGGTCAAACACGAATTTCGTGGATGCTCCGGCTCCTGCAGCCAGAATGGACTGTTTTTCTTCCATAATGAGAATGTTGTAAATACCGGCCTTTCCTTCCCGGGAATAACCTACATTCTCAAAGTTTCCCGCCATATTTTTCTGGCGGTACATGTAATACGGCCCCATCTCCATGCGATGTGCGCTGTCCATCGTCATTTTCATGATCTCAGCGGAATTTTCAAACGAGATTTCCTGATATTTGTCTTTGAACAAATTGAGTCTCGTCGCACGCTTCAATGCAAGGGAATGGACCGTCAGGGAATCCGGGTTCAGCGCCTCCACTTTTTCCAGGGTATGCGCCACTTTTTCCCTGTCCTCGCCCGGCAGACCAACGATCAGATCCATATTGATGTTGTCAAAACCACACTCTCTTGCAA
>ENA-OQHR01001653-OQHR01001653.1-human-gut-metagenome-genome-assembly--contig:-NODE-1653-length-10356-cov-10.790641_pt1 | contig 10356 bp, 10 predicted proteins | sample MGYA00242566_ERZ504725 | MGnify/ENA primary metagenome ERZ504725 (study PRJEB26092, sample SAMD00036217) | human gut metagenome | host: Homo sapiens | study: EMG produced TPA metagenomics assembly of... | reverse complement strand
GGTGCCGGAGCCGCCGGCGAGGATGATGCCTTTCATATTAAAATCCAATCCATTTTGATGTAGCTATCGCTGCTTCTTCAGTTTGGTCAAACATGAAGCAACGCTTTTCAGCGCAGAATGATTAAGCAAGAGATAGCCAACGTAGACTATTGCATATAGAATCGCCGCAGTTCCACCAGATAAAAGCTCAGTGAACAAGACAAAAGCGGCTGTAAGCAGGATCTCCTGAAACGGCCTAGTTGAACCAGGGGCGCTAAGCTGTTCGTTCAGATAGAGCTCGGACCACAACGACCTGCCAATAATGCAGATAACGGCGCCACACAGGACGGCGTCGAGTGAGTTAAGGACAAGAACACCGAATATCGAAAAAACAGCGCTACAAATAACAGTGACGATATTCAACTTCAGGAGCAGCTGTTCTTTACGAAGTACCTTGAAATAGGTAGTACAGCAAAGGCTCATCTTCGTATTGAAGACGCATATCGGAAGTAAGAGCGCAAAATATCTAAGGCTCACGGCATATTGAGGAAGCCACGCCCCCAAAAACCAAACCATAGGGAAATAGAACAAAAAGATTGCAGGAAAAATGAGTTCGATGGCATTTCTTATGCCAATGTAAAAACGAACTCTCTCCTCATCAGAACCTGTCCTAAGAGCAGGAAATAAGACCATGCTCGCCTGCGAGACAAAAGTGATAAAGAAATTGACAAGAGAGAGGGAGAACGAAATTTTTGCAAAGGCGACGATACCCCAAAAATGATCGATAAGAAACCTAGATACCCCGAGGATCAGTGTGTCGGCGATGTTCGCAATCATCAGCTTTACGCCGACGATGATACTGCGGATACCGTCCTTAAGCGAGTTGCCAAAAGACACTGACTTAGCACATAGGATATCCCTGCCCATCCAAGAGCAATATATGAGCGCAATAATCTTCGAAACGAGATACGCGTAGACATAGGGATGGTAGTCCGAAACCTTAAATCCAATTAAAACAAGGAGCGGAGCCAGAAACACCAGCCTGTCTAGCATTGTAGAAAACGAAAATAGCTTAGTTTCGTTCATAGCCTGAAAGACAAAGCCCAAATAACTTGTCAGGTTATAGACGACGGTGTAAAGCGCAAAAGACGCGATAACAAATACTCGATTTGCGTCATCGACAAGAGGCAGCGAAACAAAAGTGATGCCGAGGCAAATCACTGCCTGGAAACAAGCACCGAAGATATACTGGGATTTAATTGAGCTCTTATCGATTTCATCACGAGAGAGACCCCCGTTAATCAAGTAGACACCATCATTCAGGCCAAGGTGAAAAAAGCCGGAATAGGTCGTATAAAACATGAACAGCTGCCAGTATCCATAATCAGCAACACCAACGATTTTCGGCACGAGCAGCGACATGACAACACTGACCGATAGAGAAATAAACTGTGCAGCAAACGCAATCATAGTGTTGCGTGCAATAGACGAATAATTCATTCAACCTCGTTTGTTTAAACTAACATCCTTGATTTATTCAGAAATCAAAAAAGGGCCTGACTCGCACAAATCTGAATACCGAGCACTCGTTCTACCCAGAACGAGTCCACAGGAAGCAAACAAGATGACCGTTGGCACCCACCAACCAAGCTCACAATAAAATATGAGCTCCGCACAGCATATACAGGAAACGGTAAATAGTACTTGATCGAGTTCGCAACCCGACCTGAACGAACCGATGCCAGCGGAAATTATCAAGAATACAAAGCTACAAATTCCAAGAAAACCATATTCATACAGCATTGCAAGGAAACCATTATCCACCGTTGAAAAACCGCTAATTTCAACCGTCGTGCCCAGCATAGTCATGCGACTACTGCCAAAACCATTTCCAGTAAGCCAAAACAGCGGCCTGCTTAAAAAGCTATGAATAATATAGGCAATGGCTCCGGAACGCTGGCTATATGAAACATCAGTTTCAAGCTCACCAAATCGAGAAGCCACAAAGTTAAACAGTCCAAACTTGTAGAGAATGAAAACGAGTAGCAATACAGTTGGAATTAAAAGGGCGATTAAATTCCATTTAGAATACTCGGGGTTCTTTAGGCGAAAGATCAGGTACACCGATGCTAAAGCAATGAGAATAATCCACGCGCTACGACTCTTTGTCAGAAGCAGAGCGACCAAAAGAACTACAGAGTATAAGAGACGTTTCATCCTGCCCGTCTCCAATTTATAGTTGATTACAACAGCAATAACTATCATTTGGCCAAATACGATTGCATGACCGAAAAAACTACGCAGTCGATACAAGGATGGATTATCAATCGTTACAGTTTGCAGAAAAGAAAAGGAACCATTTGTAACTAGTCGTTGACCTAAAACAATTTCAAGGACAAAGCTAAATAGGCAGGCGAACACCATAACGTTGCGAAGCATAAGCAATGCAGACTCAACCCAGTCATCGTTCTTTACTTTACCGTAAATATAACCAAGAAGGATGCAAAAAAAATACGAGCAGACCGTAAGGAGGGATTCATTAATGCTTCGGGACGTAAACGCAATGGCAGAAAAGAAAACCATCGCGCCCATAACGACAATGGGAATAGCGTTATTTAAAAACACTTTGTAGAGGCGCCCAGAAAGAACTTCTTTGAAAACGAGCAATCCTAGAACAGAAAAAAATAGTCCTTTAACGGGAGAAATGACACTTAAGATTGCGGCAAAAATCAAAATAGTGAATTCATTAGTAAATAGCTCAAGCATTCTAAACACCTACTTACTGTCACAGGAACTGATTAAGGCCTTAAAATCACCAAGCAGGGAACAATTTGACAGTTCATACTTACGGTATTTTAGAATGGTGCCTAAATCACTAATTTTTAGGCCACCTACGAGCAAGTGCAAACGGGCATTTAAAACAGAACCGTAATGCTCTATATGCGCAGAAGATATACGATAATCGCCAGGATTACTACTGCAGTATTCTTCTAAAACCTTAGAAAATCTCAAGCACATCCCTATCTCAGCAACACGAGATTTCTTATCAATATGTCGCATCTCAGTTGCATTAGAGTCATGCCTACGGAACCGAATCAAGGGCTGATTTAGAAGTCTGAGGGTCCCCTTCAGTAATGAGAAGCGCCATAACATACCATCATGCGCAAAATCATCCTGCCAATATGGCATGATTTCCCTTATAAAACTCGATTTAACGGCATACGAACATCCGGGGCGCCGTACCGACATAAACTTGCTATCGAAAACCGGAGTCTCCAAATCGTCCAGAGGTTTGGAATCATCGACGGCACCATAGACTGTTACTTTTTTACCGCCGCTCTCATAAAACGGCTCGACGGCGCAGCTGAGAACCTCAATCGAGGGGTCCTTCTCGAGGATTGAGGACATCACAGCGATTTTATCGGGTTCCCAGATATCATCCTGGTCGCACGGAAAGACGATTCCATCGTCTATAGATGCAAGGTCGAGAAGCCGCTTAAAGCTCTTGCGCCAGCCGAAATTAGAGCGGTTCTTGTTGATGGTCCAATTATCGAGTCCGTGTTCCTCGATATATTTGACAATGAGATCGAACGACTCGTCTGTCGAGCAATCATCCGCGATTAGTACTCGGTCCGGAGACACGGTCTGAAGTCGCAAGCTGTCTAGCTGCTCAGTAAGATATCGTGTGCCGTTATAGACTGACATCACAACCGTAACCATTAAAACCTTCATCCAATTAATGCTCAGCTATTAGCTGATCGTAAATACTTATAAGACGTTCAACATATGCGGTCTTTTCAAGGCAGCTGAAGTCCGCCTTCTCAACCGCTTTCCTATAACGAGAACAAACATCAGGGTCAAGCATATTGACCATTGCGTCAGATAGCGACTCGGAACTGCCCGCGCTGAAAATTTCGCCGAGACCTTTCGACCTCACAAAGGAGGCCGCATCGCCGACATCCGAAACGATACACGGCAGGCCGGCAGCAATCATTGCTTCATAGGCGACGAGCCCAAACGTCTCTCGACAAACCGAAGGTATAACGATCGCACGTGAGCGTCCCATAACGGAAAGCACTTCATCATGGGACAGCGCGCCCATGAATTTGATATCCGGATAGCTGTCCGACAGCCTCTTTAGTTCGGTACCGTCACCGATGACGATAGCGTCCACACCGGCCCTACTGGCGGCTTCGCAAAATAAATCGCAGCCCTTTTCAGGACTCAGGCGACCAACGAATAGGTAAGCCTCGCAATCTGCATCAAACCCATGCTGGAATTTGTCCGCATCGACGTAATTTAGACAGTCGAATCGCTCGGCATCCCATGTTAGATAGGGCTCAATCAACCGACGACTGGAATCTGAAACGAAGGCGACAGCCGGGCGCAGCGCTCTCAAAACATAGCCCTGCACGGAAAAGCGAACGGATCGATACAGTTTTTGGATATATGAGCGCTTGTCACAGTTGTGCAGCAGGCACTTCGGAGAACCGGGGGCAATTCCGCAGTTGCAATGATTCACATAATCGTAGAGTCCACCGTTGGAACAAACGAGGAAGTACTCATGGGCTGTGATCAGGCACTTGAACCCCCGTCGCCCTATGGCCGTGAATATCGAGGGAGAAAGGGAGTGCGTCCAAGAGTGAACGTGGACGACCGTCGTCTTCGGATCGAGCTGCTTCAGTAGATCATCCAGCGCCGTTTCCGAGCGCCTGTTCCAGATACCCTGGACAGCGCCGGAGACGCCCCCGTTCAGGACATCGTTCTGCCCGCAATTGACACAAACAACGCCCGATTCGATTAAGGAGGGATCGGGGTCACCCAACGCTGAAAAGAAATAGCTGTTGACACCTATCCTCGCCAGAGCAGCTGCTGTTTCGATTGCGATTTTTGAAGCTCCGCCCCCGATATGGGGACGGTCGCAAATCGTTATCACTGTGGTGAAGTTACTCATGCACGGTCCTAGGTTTGATAGATCGGACAAACCGCTTTACACGCAGGCGCATCGACGGGGGGAGCAGCATTTTCAGACGGTCGAAAAGGGTCGCATTCGGCGCCAGGACGGAATCAAAGACTTGTAATCCTGTAGCCTCGAAATGCTCGATAACGGCATCGCGCCTCTCCTCAAGATCCGAGCGCTTATTAGGATCTTCATGCAGCAGCACATCATCCGGAGCAAGGCCGTTGTTAGAGTAGGCGACGCAATCGCTTATTTCATCGATCAATTTTGCCCCGCGCTCGGTCTTCACGATAACGGCCGAAACACCCTTCTCGGGATGTCCGCAGTCTTGGACAGACTCAGAACGCCAGGAATCACCGAGGATGATGTCGGCAGGACTGTCGCTCCCTCTGAAAGGACAGCCGTAGCAAGACGATCTGCTGATCAGGCCTTTGATGTAGGAACCATAAAAGGGATCGAATGCAGCGGGCCTCTTTATAATCCTGCCGTCGGATAACTCGATTTTTATGTTATGGCCCCATCCGAATTTCGATTTATCTCTAAAAGTCAGTGCGGTGACATCGGACTTCTCCCGAAGCTCGAGCCAGTCAACATAGGAACGAAACATGGAAGAGCTTGGTACACCGTGGCAAACAACGCTGACGGTTGTCAGCCCATCCATCGGTTTACCCAAATAGAGACGCAGCGCGGAAACCTGACAAGGAGTACCGCTGAAGAGGACTCGCTTGCCGGATTTGAGATCGCTGAGCACTTCGGGATACGATTCGCTAGCATCGCTCTGGACATATTTGGACTTTTGCAGGAGCGCGATTTCGGCAAGCTCGGATATACCGATATGCCTGACGTGATCGACGCCATCCCAGGCGGCGCCGTAAACGCGCCCGCCGTCCGATAGTATACGTTTCGCAAGAAGGGAGAAGACGCCGCCGGACGAACTTTGCGCGAGCTCGTCCGGGTCATCGCTCTGCAAGACAGCGGCGCGAATGGCCTCCGAGTCCGCGTCGACTTGGTTTTCCGCCGGACAGGTACGCAGGCAAAGACCGCAGGAGGTGCATCTCGCTGCGTCCACCACGGGATATTCGAAACCGTCGGGCGAGGTACGCATAGTAATAGCGGAAAAGGGCATTTGGCCGCGCAAGCTCCGCAACCAAAGCAGGCCCGGTGAGAAACTGTGTCGATGTTCTTGCTCAAGCTAACTTCCCCCTATTGCTCAAGAGCATCCAAGAGCCATTTTTTCGAAAACGTGATGAGCGACTCCACGTCGGACAGTCGCTTCTCATAGCCCTCAATTTCCGTAGCGTTCATGTGACTGTCATAGCCATCTAGCAGACGATCCTCGGTATTCGAGAGCCTCGAGAGGCTCTCGACTCGAGAGTTTTGAGAGCGCTTGTCGGTCTCCTCAAATCTCTTGAAGCAGTAATAGTCTTTGCGGAAAATTTGAGAAAACAGCGTACCGTGCAGCGAATCGGTTAACACGAACCGCGCGCTCGCCAGATAAGCGAGCCATTCATCGGGACCAAGCCCATAACGCGGATTGAGCTGCTCGTCGACAGCATTTTTACCTGAACCGACAAGCGTCACGACCTCGCAGCCGAGCTCTTTTGAAATCGAATCGACAGCTTTCCTGTAAAACGGCCTATTCCCAAGGAAATAGCAGACGATTTTCCCGGGCTCAGGACATTTACCGTTGATGAGCGGGGCCCAGTCCTCTTTCGACAGGAGCAGGACAGGGTCCACAACCTGTGAAGGGCGCTCGAGACCGAGGGATTCGACAAAATCCGCGCCCGCATCTTCACGAACAGACACAGAGCTGAACGTTTTAATCAGATCGGTAATGATCTTTTTCTTCCTCTGCGTGGTGCTCGTGACACCGAAGCTGGGTGCATACGCGATTCTCTTATCGCTGTCGCTTAGAAAAGAGAGATAGAAATTCCTATTCAAAAGATAAGGGGACCAGATTTGATCAGATCCGCAGACGTATGCATCGTATTTTCCCCGCAAATCGACCAGTCCGTCTGTATCGACAATCCGATCAGTGGTCTCGATGTTCTGGCTCAAAAAGCGATTGAATACGTCAGCCGTCGAGGATCCGAAGTCATCATGTTCCTTCTTGCGATTGAATAGCTCACGCGCTTTGCCAGCAAATAAATCGACGGAGTTCCGGTTGATCGCCCAGTTCAGTAGCTTTTCTTTAACGCAGGGAAGATAGTCGGCGTCGACAACGTCATGCCCTTCTGCCTTCAAAAACTGCTGTAGGGCATAAGCCAGAAGCAACGTACCGAAATTTTGATTATGGAGCCACGTTAAAATACAGATATTCATTAATTCACCGTTTCAAATAACTTCAGGTAGTACTCTTCGAGCTTGGGCGCTGCCCTAAAGATGTCATAAGATTCAAGCCCCAGAGATGCTTGGGGATCGGAACGATTAACGACATCTGTGCGTGTGGTAAGGACAGCATTGGACCAGCCCTCAATGCCCGCACTCAACGGAACGAAGCTGCACCGACCGGATAGCGCGACCTCGTTGGGGACCCTCTCAGAGCAGATGCACGGGAGACCGGAGACCTGGGCCTCAATCGCGACCATTCCGAGGCCCTCGTACAGACTAGGGAGAACGAATAAATCAAGCGCCTGATAGACGTCCTGTACATTGGAAATCTGACCGAGAAAACGCACCGCAGACGCAATTCCCAGCGAGCGCGCCTTTTCCTCCGCCTGCGGTCTCAACTTTCCATCGCCGCAGATAACAAGGATGGAATCAGGATTCTGAGCATAAACCGCCTTGAAAACATCAAGCAAAAACAGCTGATTCTTCTGGGGGATGAACCTACCGATATTCCCCAATACCAGCGTATCGTCCTGCGCTCCAAGCCCAGCACGTTGCTCATCCCTAATCGATCGATTGAAAGAAAAACTGCTCAAATCGATAGCATTATTAAAGACAGTAAAATGGGATGAGCCGAACAGCCATTTACCGGCATACTCAGTACAGGCCGCCAAATCAGTTGGATACCTTGTTGAGAACAGCTTCAAAAAGCCTTTGACAACATTTTTAGCAAACTCCCCCTTTCCGCTTGTAGAGTGGCTGTGGGCTATACGCACGGGTACGCCCGCCTTCTTAGCAGCACGAAGCGGAAAGACAGAAAGCGCATTGATATGACTGTGCACAATCTTCCAGTTCTCTTCCTTAAAGAGGCGCTGAAGCTCTCGCTGGTATTCGACAACATGTTGGTAGGGCGGAATCTCAAAAACCCTGCCACCTAAAGATTCAATCTCCTCGCGGGGAACAAGCGTCGAATCGGAATCGACAAGAAAATCGAACTGCACTTTGCTGCGATCAATATGGCGGTAGTAATTCATGACGACAGCCTCGACGCCGCCGCCAACCATCTTGCCAACAACCTGAGCTACTCTAATCTGTTCAGTCATTTAACAAGCACCGCCACCGGTAAAGACCTCAACGACCGTGAGGAGAACAATCTTCAGGTCCGTGATGGGGCCGCGGTTGGCGATGTACTCGAGGTCACGGCGAACCATCCCGTCAAAGTCGGTGTCGTTGCGGTCTGTGACTTGCCACCATCCGGTGATTCCGGGCTTCACGGCCAGGCGCTGCAGGTCATACTCGGTGTACTGCTCCACCTCGCGCGGCAGCGGCGGCCGCGGGCCCACCACGGACATCTGGCCCATGAACACGTTGAGGAACTGAGGGAACTCATCGATGGAGTGCTTGCGGATAAACTTGCCGATCTTCGTTACGCGCGGGTCCTCGCGCATCTTGAACATGGCGCCGGCGATCTCGTTCTGCTCCTTGAGCTCGGCGAGGCGCTCGTCAGCGTCTTTGTACATGCTGCGGAACTTCCACATGCGGAAGGTGGACAGGCTGCCGTCGCGGCGGGTCTGGCCCACGCGGATCTGGCTGTAGAACGGGTTGCCCTCACTCTCCAGGCGGATGGCGGCGGCCAGCGCCAGGCTAGGTATGGCAATGACGGCCAGCGCGCAGCCGCTGAACACGATGTCGAACGCGCGCTTTACGGCGCGGTAGGCCAGGCGTGAGTTATCCCAGTCCATGATGGATTGCATAGCCTTATATCGACCGACACCTTCACGCTGGTCCATAGCCTGAGCAATCAGCGCCGCCCGTACGGGCGCATTGCTCTCTGTCACTTCTTTATTAGCAGTCACGATAAAACTTACGTCCCTGTCCCCAGGACCCCCCCCCGTCCATGAATTCAAAAAACGAATGATTTGCCGGTACAACGTCTCCCTTACGTTTTGCTGGGCACGTCGAGTGCAAGCAGCTCCCTAAATGCGGAGTCGCCTTCGCCCACGTCCACCAGGCACCAGCGCTTATGACGGTCGATCTTCTTTACACGGGCCTCTTGCCCAACCAAGGGCCCTTGCTCTATATGCAGCACGCCGTCTTCTATGCGCGCTACGCTGTTGCGCACCACGCCGTCGTCGTCGAGCACGCTGCGGTACCAGTCCTGCGCATCGTCCGGCATGGGCGCATAGGCCCGCTCCTTACTGCCGGCAATGCGACAGCCAAAGCTCAGCTGAGCCAAAGCCTTGTCGAGCAGGGCGGCATCGCGCGTGGCGACGAAGAAGTATTCCTTGTACATAGGTTTGGTTTGGAGCGACCAGGCGCCGTCCCGCTTAAACCAGAACTCCTTTTGCATCACAAAAGCGTCCTGCATCAGCTCGTGCGGGATAATGCGGCGGACCTTTTCACAGGTCTCGCGCTCTTTACCATGGGGGGTGTGGACTAGATACCAGCGGACGCGGCCGCGCTGGCTGTTGGTGATGGCGCCGTTAAAAGCACCGGGCAGCTGCTCTTGGCGCCGCATTGTCTGTTCCATCTCTCGCCCCCTTAACTTGCATCCGCGACACACGCGGATGCAGGGGCGTTAAGAACAGGCTTCTCGCTCGCAGCTAGGCGCAGTCGCAAAAGTACAGGTTTTTGTAGAGGCGTATGGAGATGCACCCATTCGCGGCGCATTTTGTGCAATCTGGGAAAACGCGAGCAGTTTGCTCGTATAATATGCTTCGTCGAAAGATACAAAAACCTGTACCTTTTTGCACAACAAAAAAGCCACTCTAACCAGCGGCTTTTCTTCTATAGACAACAAAAAAGGCGACCGCCCCATAGGACGATCGCCTTTGTTAATTCTTGTATAGTTTGTGCTAGGCGCGAGTCTTGATCTCCTCGGTCACCTTCGCAACAAACTCGTCGACGCTCATCTGAACGGTCTCGTTGGAGCGATCGCGGACGGAAATGTTGCCGGCCTCGACCTCCTTCTCGCCCAGAATGAGCATGTAGGGCACGCGGTCAATGGAGCGGGCCTCGCGGATCTTGTAGCCGATCTTCTCGTCGCGGTCGTCGCAGACCACGCGAATGCCGGCCTCCTCCAGCTTGGC
>ENA-OQHR01001650-OQHR01001650.1-human-gut-metagenome-genome-assembly--contig:-NODE-1650-length-10367-cov-4.539261_pt1 | contig 10367 bp, 5 predicted proteins | sample MGYA00242566_ERZ504725 | MGnify/ENA primary metagenome ERZ504725 (study PRJEB26092, sample SAMD00036217) | human gut metagenome | host: Homo sapiens | study: EMG produced TPA metagenomics assembly of... | reverse complement strand
GTTCTCCACCTGACGTTGCACCTGCAAATTGCTAATGGCCTTGCTTAGGGGCAAAAACAGCAAAATAGACGCCAAAATAATCACCAAACACAGCGGGTCAATGGTCAGCAGCACAGAGGAAATGGCAATCAACGAGATCAAGTTGCCAAAGTACCGGCGCACCAGGCCCAGCAGGTTTTGGATGTTGTCGCCGGAGGACTCAATGGTGAGAATAAAGCGGTTGTAAAATTCCGGGTCATCATAGGACGCCAGGTCCAGCTCCGCCGCCTTGGCATACAGCCGCCGGTTCAGCCGGTAATAGGCTTTCTCCCTTTGCACATTCCAAAAGAACTCCCGATACAAATAGGACGCCAGCCGGCACAGCGCCAACAGCGCCACCACAACGGCCACCACAGCGTACAGCCGTCTTAAGTCCCGACCGGAGGTGACAATGTCGATCACATACTTAACCCCCAGCACGCTGACCAGCTGGCCGGGCAGCACCGTCAGCACGCCCCATGCCAGCTCGCCGATCACCAGCGCCGGGGAGGCTGCAAACAGCAGCCGCAAAAAGTAGAATAAATTGGAGAACATGGAGTGCTCTCCCGCATGCTTAGGCTTGCGCACCGGCGGCACCCCCTTCCTGCTTGTAACCGGAGGCTTGCAGGCGGAACATATCCGCATACAGTCCGTTTCGCTCCATCAGCTGCCGGTGGGAGCCGCTCTCCTGCACCTGACCGTCGGCCAGCACCAAAATGCGGTCGCTGAGCACCGCGCTGGACAGCCGGTGCGAGATAAAGATCACCGTCTTGTTCTCTGTCACTTGCAGCAAATTCTCATACATTTTATACTCCGCCACCGAATCCAGGGCGGAACTTGGCTCGTCCAGCACGGCGATCTGGAAGTCCCGGGCAAACAGCCGGGCGGTGGACACCTTTTGATTTTCGCCGCCGGACAGACCGGTGCCTGCGTCGTCAAACTCTCGGGTCAGCACCGTGTCCGCCCCCCGGGGCAGCGAGGCAATTTTGTCCCACACACCGCTGTGGCGCAGTGCCTGCTCTGCCAGCGCTTTTTCCGCCGGGGTACAAGCGTGGCCGATCACATTCTCGTTGACGGACAGGGCAAAGTTTTTATAATCCTGGAACACGGTGCCAAAGGCAGCCCGCAGCTGCTCCAGGTCATATTCCGGCAGTGGCTTGCCGTTATAGAGAATTTGGCCAACCGTAGGATCGTAAAACCGCAGCAGCAGCTTGACCAGCGTGGATTTGCCGGCGCCGTTAATGCCCACCACCGCCAGGGTCTCGCCCTGCCGCAGGGTAAAGTTCACATCGTGGAGCACCCGTCGATCGGTGCCCGGGTAGGTAAAGTCCACATGGCAAAATTCCAGCGTCTCCAGCGGCGGCACCGGCAGAGGACCGGATACCACCTGGGGCCGATAGTCCAAAAACTCTCTCAAATTCTGAAAATACAACGCCATCAAAGTCATTTCGTCAAAGCACTCGGTGGTGTCCAGAGTAGACTCCCGCACCGCGTTAATGCCGGAGGCCACCACGCTAAAGCCGGACACGGTCAGCCCGCTGCCCTGCACAAAGCTGTGGCAGGCAAAGGCATAAGTGCCCAGTACCGGCAGCAGCTCACCAAGCAGGCTGCTGACTACGCTGTACAAAAACAGCCGCACGCCGTAGTCCCTCAGAATGCGCACATTAGCTTTGGTAGCCGCCTCCATACGCCGAACCATCACGGCAAAGATATTGGAGGTGCGCATATCCTTGGCGTACTCTCGCAGGTACACCGTGCGCTGCACATAGGCTTGCATTCGTTTGTTGGCGGTCATGGACATATCCCGCCGATAGACGCACTTGCTCTTATACACCTCTACGGCGAACACAAAGAACACCGGCACCAAAAACAGCAGATACAGCGGGTGCACCGCCGCCACGGTGGCCATCACGCACACCAGCGCCACCACATCCGCCACAAAGGCAGAAAAATCAAAGCAGATCAGGTCAAAAAAGCCATTGGTGGTCACCATGGTTGCCCGCTGATATTTGTCGTAGAATTCCGGGTTCTCATAGCAGGCCACATCCACAGACAGCGCCTTTTCAAAGATCCGGTCGTTCAGCAACTTCAGCACCCGCTTGGTCGCGCACTTCTCCATGCGCATACCCTCCCACTGGGCCACCTTCACCACCAGCGCCAAAAGGGCAAACGCCGCCAGCTCCCCCACATAGGTGCGGAAGTCGCCGCTGCCGGTGATCACATCCAGCAGGATCTTTAAGAACAAAATATTCTGCAAATAGCGGGAAAACACCGCATACAGCCCCTCTTGCAACAGATAGCCGATGAGCAGGCGCTTGTCCGTCTGCCACACCAGGCGCAGGGCATAGATCACATTTTTCAGCACAGGAACCTTGAACTGTTCCTCTGTCATTTGCATATAGGGCATTCTTTTCTCTCCAAATCACGGGCCGCCGCCCGCCGTTCTTGGTAAAAGGGTAGCATATTCCGCCGGCACTGTCAAACGAAAAGGAACCCGACTGCCAGCCGCGTTCCTTTTGTTTTACTTATTCTGTATAAAGTGCTGTTATTTGCTGTAAGAGTCAATACGAATCAGGTCCGCCTCGCTAAGGGGAGGCTGTTCCAGCGCAGCCAAATTCTCCAGCAGTTGCGCCTTGGAGTGCACGCCCACCAGCACGGAGGTGACCCCCTTTTGCTGCCACAGCCACTGGATTGCCAGCTGAGAAAGGGTCTCGCCCCGGTCTTTTGCCAGCTGATAGAGCTTTTCAATCTGCTGGGCACGGTGCTGATCATAACCCACATGGGCTTGCAGCTTATCGTTGCCAAACAGGCGGGCGCCCTCCGGGATGCCTTTGGCGTATTTATCCGACAGTTGCCCCTGGGCCAGCGGCGAAAAGCAGATCACGCCCTTGCCCTTGTCCCGGGCTTCTTTCAGCAGCTTGTTTTTCTCCACCGTGCGGTCAAAGATGGAATAGCGATTTTGGTTGATGACAAAGGGTGCTTGCACATCGTCGCACTTGTGGTACATACGGTGCATGGTCTTGCCGTCATAATTGCTCATACCCACATACAGGGTCTTGCCCCGGCGCACCAGATCCGCCAGGCACAGAGCCGTCTCCTTCAGCGGCGTGTCCGGGGTCATGCAGTGGTGGTAAAAAATATCCACATACTCCAGCCCCATCCGTTGCAAGCTCTGGTCCAGGGAAGCAGTCAGATACTTGCGGCTGCCGCCCCGACCACCGTAGGGGCCCGGCCACATCTCATACCCGGCCTTGGTGCTGATGATCAGCTGATCCCGGTAAGGGCGCAGATTTTCCTTAAATATGCGGCCAAAGTTGATCTCTGCCCGCCCCGGCTCCGGCCCGTAATTATTAGCCAGGTCAAAATGGGTCACCCCATGGTCAAAGGCTGTCAGGATGATCTCTTTCATGGTATCGTAATCGTTGTTCACGCCAAAGTTCTGCCACAGTCCCACAGACAGCGCCGGCAGCCGCAGACCGCTTTTGCCACACCGGTTATAGGGCATTGTCTCGTAGCGTGTTTCGCTGGGTTCATACATTTTGCTCACCTCCCCTGCATTTTACCATACCCATCGTTCTCTGTAAAGAGCGCAAAGGGCTTTCCTGCCGGGTGTTAAAAAGAGCAGACATGATGTCTGCTCTTTTTGTGCAATGATTTGTGTGGTTTACACGGTGTGGGTGCGCTTTTTCCGGTGGGATACCAAGCAGATGAACGCACCGCCGCTTAACAGCAACACGGCCACAACGCCGCTGTCCCCACCGGTTTGGGGTGATTTGGCAGCGCCTGACAGTTTGGCCGTTACGGTATCTGCCTGTTTGATTTCTTTGGTGGCCGCGGCATCGGCAAAATACTTGCCGCAGTCTTCACAGTACCAATACTCAATATTGCCCCCGGCAGTCTTTGTCGCCGCCTTGGCAGGGATATGCTTCAGGTCGGTGTGGTTCTTCGGGTCAAGCTCGCCGTAAGCCTTTCCGCAGACCTCGCATACCGCCCTTTCGGTACAGGTGGCTGTGCCGCCGGTATGCCCATCGTTGACCGTTACGGTCATTTCGGCGGTGTTGCCGGCCTTGTCGGTGACGATGATTCTCTGCTCGCCGTCCGCCGGAGAGAGGGTAAAACTGTTGTTTTTGTCAAGCGTGACCTCCGTGCCGTTTACGGTGACAGTGTCCACATACTTTTCGTCAACGGTGACCGTCTGAGCTTCACAGTAGGTCTTGCCGTTTTCTATGCCGGTGATGACCGGCTGAACATTGTCAAGCGTTACACGGTCGGAACGAAGGTATGTTATATTCAGGCTCGCGTCAACAAGCATTGCATAAACAATGTATTCCCCATTGGGGTTTATGCGAAACGACTCCTCATATCCGCTAAATACGAGAGACCCCAGTTCCGCCTCTGAAAGATCCCGATCGGTCACCAAATAGGAGATAAACACGGTTCCGCTGTTGTCGGCGGCGTTTATCGTCACCGTTTGCGTGTCCTTAAAGAACAGACCGAAGGTGATTTTATTCAGGAATTTCTGCCATTTGTTGGTGCCTATGACAATTTCGCCCGTGGGCTTTTCAATGTCTTTCCACCGTGCTTTGAGCGTTATATTCTCGGCGGGCATGGTCGTGGGAATTTCCCTGTCCCAGCCCATAAAAGCGTAGCCCTCTCTTGTCGGGTCGGCAGGGGCGGTAATATTCGTGCCGTAGTCCTGCGTTATGGTAATATCCGCTTTGCCGTTTTCGGGTTTGACTGTGATGGTATATTGATTGATCTCCCACTTTGCCCAGTATTCCTTATTGCCCGTTCCTGTACCGCCGATTGCCGTAACAGGAGAGCCGGTCAGATTTTCGTTGTCATACCAGCCCTTGAACGTGTGGCCTGTATAGGTCATATCGTCGGCTGTCGGGAGTGTTACGCCCACGCCATAGGTGTATCCGGTGACATTGCCGCTGTTGATGGTGCCGCCGTTGGGGTGCAGTGTGACGGCATAGGTCGGGACTGTCCACTGCGCCGTCAGTTTCGTCACCTCAGCCGGAACACTGTCGCCGGGGGCGTAGAATTTACCGTTGCTGCCAAGCCACATAAAGAAACTTCCTGCATCCCCGTCCGGGCGGGTCAGACCGTCGGACGCAGGCGCGGTAAACTCGCTGCCGGTTTTCACGATGATTTGAATATCCTCGGAGCTATTACCCAGCTTGCCGCCGCCAAGGTCAAGGGTAACGACCTTTAGTCCGTCAGAACCCAGTGTGCCAGGGTTCAGGACTTCAAGGACGGGGCGGAAACCGAGGTAGACGTTCCGAAACGAGGACGAGGTGTAATACCAGAAGCGGGCCGAGTTGTACCCACGGTACGCCCGGAACGACTCGGCGGCAGAAGAAGTATCCTGTCCCCACGAATACATTTTATTCCAGTTTTGGATATATCCGCTGTTCTTGTCCAGTATCCTGTCCCATTCATTATTTGACGGCGTGTCGTGTTGGGACTCACCCGAGCCTGTAGAGTTACTTCCCACAGACGGTGCGCGCAGGGTATAGTCCACGCCGCCGCTGGCATAATTTTTGCCGAAAATCAGACCTTCGTCATTCAGGCCACCCCAGCTAATCGTATGCGTTACGGCATAGTCCGCCACAAACAGGCTGTGGGGATATTTGTTCTGCTGTGCATACTCCTCGGTGGTTGCCGTCGCAGACGTGAGTTTGTAGGCTTCTATCGTTCCCACATAGGTAAAGGGAACATAGTGCAGCGACGTATCCGGCAAAGAAACCGCACCATCTGAGTTTCCGCCGTTTGCCGTTCCGGGAATATTCATCGCCGAAAGGTCGAAATAGTATCTGCCGCCGGGGGCGAGGGTAAACTGCTCGTCAGGCTGATTTTCCACCGTCAGCGTGCCGTTGACCTTGTTAAGCGAATACCGCTCGCCCCAGCCGGATTTGAGGGTGGCAGCGGGAACAACAGTGTAGGTTCCGGGCATATTGCGTGCCGTGGCCGCCGTGACTTCCTCGTTGTTTGCGTCAAGCAGTTGGTAGCCCAGAGCATTGTCCAGTACGGTATCCCGGTCGTCCTTGCGTCCTTCGCTGTTCAGCAGGCCGGTACAGCTCACAAGGTCTGTTGGCAGCGCATTGCCCTCGGTGATGGTTGCGCTGCCAGCCGTCACGGTGAGGGGGCGCGTACGGACAGCACCGCCGGTGACAGCCCCCCTGGAAACTTTAGACGATGCCATTGTCGTATCGGAAACATACAGAAAGTCGATACAAGTTATGCGTGCGCCTGCCTTGATGGCTCGGATGTGGACGGTGTAGATAGACTTCCCCGGTTCGCTGGTGGTGTCGGTGGTCTCTTTATAAATTTCAAACATCTGGGGGTCCTGTATCAGCGCGGACCAGACGCCGTTTTCACCGGGGTTATTCACCCGGCACGTGTAAGTATAGGTATCTCCGTAGAGCAACTCATCATCGAAATAGACCGGTCCCCTAAAGCCTGCATTGAGATACTGGCGCACGGTCAGCGGAGCGGAAATGGGCGCGTAGTCATCGCTGGTGATGGTGACGGTATAGGTCTCTGATTTGGGTACTGGTTCCGTGGTGTTTTCGGTTTTCGTGCAGTTCAGCGTACCGTCGCTGTTTACATTCACACTAACCGGAATGGAGGGAGAAGTAGGCGGCGTGACCGCAGTGATTTTCGCTCCCTTTGGCGCCTTGCCCGGCTGGAAGAAATCCGCCGCCGTCCATGTACCATTTAGAACGTCATAGTAGCCGCCGCCATCAGAACTGAGGTGAATCCAGATCACGGGGTCTACCAGATCCTCCGCGCAGTCCGCGGCAAACGCCGTAGTCGGCACAAGGCAGAACAGCATACATAGGGCGAGCAGGATACTAAGTATTCGTTTTTTCATTTCTTGCTACCTCCGTTTTCGTATAGGTCGGCTCAGTCAAGAGCAATAATGGTTATGTTGTACTGACTTTCGGTAAAATTGGTATTCTGGAAGAGCATATTTGTATATTGAAATGTCAAAGCAATATCCGCTTCGGAACGGTATATCGTGTTATACGACATACCAAGTCTTGCACCTTGACCGTCATCTATCATACTCACATAGGTTCGCGTCTCAAGCATCATTTCAGAACTGTTATATCCGTCAATGAGTGATGCACCGCACAACTTATAGTCACCGTTAGCGCTGATCATAACCGTTCCGCTGAATACCATACTGTATGTGTGACCTTTTGAAAGGGTGATTGTTTTGCTTGATGCGTCATAGGAGATCAAATCTCCGCTTTCTTTTTTTACATTGAACGGAAGCGGTGTTCCCCAACTGTATACTCTGCCGTTTGCTGCAAAGTACCCGAGGCTTCCGCCGTTCTGACCGGGGTCGCCTTTGTCGCCTTTGTCGCCTTTGTCACCCTTGTCGCCTTTTTCGCCGGGGTCGCCCTTTTCGCCCTTGTCGCCGTCAACACCGTCTGTGCCGTCAATGCCTGCGGCTTTTACGGCGGTGTCGATTTCTCCGATCCACCAGTTGCCGTTTTCGCCGATAAAAGGTGTTTTACCGTCTTTGCCGTCCCTACCGTTTTGCCCGTTGGTGCCGTCCTTGCCGTCGGCGCCGTCTTTACCGTTTATACCATCCTTGCCGTCAACGCCGTCTCTGCCATCCGCACCTTTTAATGCGGTAAGGTCGTACAGGTTCAGCCATATTTCATCGCCGACATAGCGCCATTGCAGGATATTTTCGCTTACGCGGAATTCCGGTGTTTTTCCGTTTGCTCCGTCCTTACCGTTCTGCCCGGCAGGGCCTTCTATATCGGCGATCGCCACAAGGTTCTGCCACTCGCCGCCCTCATAACGCCACTGTATGTGCGTTTCGGCTCGCTGCACTTCTATATTTTTGGCGTTCACGCCGTCCTTGCCGTTGACGCCGTCTTTACCGTCGATACCGTTTTGCCCGTCTGTACCGTCAACGCCGTTCATACCATCTTTTCCGTTTGTACCGTTTATTCCGTTCTTACCGTCGGCACCGTTAGAGCCGTCTTTACCGTCTTTACCGTCGATACCGTTTTGCCCGTCTGTGCCATCAACGCCGTTCATACCATCTTTGCCGTTCGTACCGTTTATTCCGTTCTTACCGTCGGTGCCATTCTCGCCGTTGGCTCCGTCCCTGCCGTTTTCTCCGGCAGCACCCGTAAGTTCGGTAAGCGCCACAAGGTCGCGCCAATCGGTTTCATCTCTGTATTTCCACTGAACCGCCGTGCCGTTATTGCGCACCTCCGGCAATACTGCGTCGGCTTTTGCCATCTTGCTCCATCCTATGGCAAGCACGATGCAAAGCACCAACAAAGCGGCACAAAGCGCCAAAAGCGTACCTGTGAGTCGTTTCTTTCCTGTTTTCATCTTCTTACCTCCGTTCAAAATTCAAAAATGGGGGCAAAATCGGCAAGAACGGCACCCGGTCAGTTTTTTTCAAAATTTCTGGTTATTCGTTTCTAACTTTACTGACCGTTCGTTCATACTCAGTATAACATAGCTTCCGGATGAAATCAAGAACTCTCTTATATATAATGGAAAAGAATCAAACCGCCTATTCACAAAGCTGTCCACCTATCGGTTCTGTTACAATGCGCTTTTTTGCCGATACACGCGCCGGTAAGTGGCAAAAAAATAAAACGCGGCAAGCATCGTAAAGACGCTTGCCGCGTTTATGGTCCGCCCGGAGGGATTCGAACCCCCGGCCTTCAGAATCGGAATCTGCTGCGATATCCAGCTTCGCCACGGGCGGATGTACTTGCCGTAACAGCACTTCATATTATAATTTGAAAAAGCGTTGCCGTCAAGGCTTTCTTGTGTTAAAATTAGAAAAAAGGCAAAATTCCTGAGAACGGAGAATAAATATGAAGTTGACATTCAAGAACGACACCTTTAAGATTCTGCAAATTGCAGATACGCAAGAGGGCCGCAAGGTCAGCCCGGACACCTTGGCGCTGATCAACGCCGCCTTGGATCGAGAGGAGCCGGACCTGGTGGTATACAGCGGTGACCAGATCTGGGGGCGTGGGTTCCACGGTGATGTAAACCAGGTGCGCCGGGTACTGAAAGAGCTGACCGCCCCGGTGGTGGAACGGCATCTGCCCTTTGCCATCTGCTTTGGCAACCACGATCGGCAGGTGGGGCTGGACAACCGTGCCCAGTTTGAAATCTACAAAGAGATCCCCGGCTTTATCGGGGAGGATACCCCCGGCGTGGACGGTGTGGGCAACTGCGTGCTGGAGATCGCCGACGGCGACCGGCCCGGCTATCTGCTTTATCTGATCGACAGTCACTCCAGCCTGAAAGTGGGCTACGACCATGTGCACCAAAACCAGATTGACTGGTATCGGGGCGTACGCGACAGCTACGAAAAACAGTATGGCCACACCATTCCCTCCGTTGTCATTCAGCACATTCCCGTGTGTGAGGTGTTTGACCTGCTCACGCAGGTGAAAAAGTCCACCAAAGGCGCGGTACAGGGCTTCCGCACCCACGCCAAGGAGTGGTTCGTACTGAACAGAAAGCGGGTAGACAAAGAGGGCTTTATGAAAGAGTCACCTGCTGATCCCCAGGAAAACAGCGGCGAGTTTGACGCCTTCTGCGAAAAGGGCGAAGTGAAGGGTCTGTACTTTGGCCACGACCACAACAACGCCTTCCACGGTGACATTCGCGGCATTGATGTGGGCTACACCCAGGGTGCCGGGTTCCATGTGTACGGCCCGGGACTGGATCGAGGTGTGCGCACCATTGCGCTGCACCGGGACGGCAGCCTGTCCACCCAGGATTTGCGCTACCGGGACTTGGTAGGCAAAAAGCTGCAAGAGCCGCTGCATTTTGCTTTTTTCCAAATCATGCCCACCAATGTGTACGACGCAATTTCCCGAGCAGTTAAAATTTTTGCCGCCTTGGGCGGTATTGCCGTAGTGGCACTGCTGTTGGTACTCTTTCTCGGTAAATAAAGCATAAAAAAGGACCTCTGTGTTTGGCACACAGAGGTCCTTTTCTGTCTGTTTTTTGTTTAATCTTCCATATCTCGCACAGCGGCAATGCAGCCCACGCTGATATAGCAGGCAAGAATATACAAAGCGGACACAGCCAGGCAGAACACCCGCTCCCCCGCCGAGGTAGCGCCCAGAGTGGTATAAATGGAAATGCCAAAGAGCACCAGCGGCACCACGACGGTCAGCGGCGGGCAAGCCTGCAGCACATCAAGTGGACCGTAGCTGCCGTCATTCACCAGTGCCGCCACCACAATATGGATCAGCGTGGTCACCAGGAACACCGCCAGCAAATTCAAATACAAGATCTGCTGGGTGCCCATCTCCACCACCGGGAACAAGGACATA
>ENA-OQHR01001642-OQHR01001642.1-human-gut-metagenome-genome-assembly--contig:-NODE-1642-length-10421-cov-3.781323_pt1 | contig 10421 bp, 8 predicted proteins | sample MGYA00242566_ERZ504725 | MGnify/ENA primary metagenome ERZ504725 (study PRJEB26092, sample SAMD00036217) | human gut metagenome | host: Homo sapiens | study: EMG produced TPA metagenomics assembly of... | reverse complement strand
TAGCGTTCCGCGAATGGGGCTATTACGAGCTGATGGCCGGCGGCCTGTTCGCGACATGCCCGCTGCTGCTGCTCGCGCTGGCGGCCCCGTTCCTGCGGCGCAGGATGCACAGGTCGGGTTATTGGGGGCTCGCCACGTGCTCCCTGGCCCTGGCGGTGCTGCTGGCGTCGTTCGACAGCCACACCGCGGGCCTGGGATGGCGCTACATCTGCGATTTCGGGTGGATGATGGCGATCGCCGCGCTGGCGCCGATGCTGTATCTCATGCATCCAGGCGGCGACGCGATCGCAGCCGGCGCGCCCGATCCGTCGGAACGCAACGAGCCTCGGCGAGACGTCACGAAGCGTCACCCGATGGTGCTCGCATGCGTCCGCGGACTGGTTGTGGCGGTGCTGATGGCATCCATCATCCTGGCTGTGCTGGCCTGCTTCATCCCGGGCCGCGACGACTCGCTGATCAACAACAATCCGGTCCTCTACGACACGGTCGTCGCCTGGTTCAGGCTGTAGACGCCCGCGGGCGTGTCGCGGACGGCACCGGACCGCGACACGTATAAGCCGCCCGCCATAATCGACATTCATGCGATTCAGGAAATCGCCAGACAACACATAGCGTTTCCTCTACGCATTATTACCGTACTACCGCTCGCAACGGCTGCTGTTCGACGACAACGGGCTCATGTGGTTCTCCGCGTCGACCAAGCATTTCGTCGGCATGAACCGGTTCGGAAAGCTGGAGAAGCTCGTCGACTTCGGCGAGATGTTCCCCGATTACAAGGCTTCCACCGACCACTCCGGCATCGATGAATCCGATCCGACCGCATCCGGGCGCTGGGACTGGATCCACTTCAACACCATCCAGCTGCTGCCCGACGGCCAGTACTACATCTACATGTTCAACAACGACTTCGGCTACGCGATGACCCGGCCCGACTACGACTGGACCACCATCGCCGACATCAGCACGGCCAAGTCCTCCAAGGACAAGGACTCCCGCTCGCAGTACCGCAGGTACCAGTACGATTTCAAGGGCTTCTATTTCGTCTGACGCGAAGACGATCGCCCGCAGGCCATGACGAGAAGGCCCGACGACCGCGTACCGGCGGCCGCCGGGCCTTCTCGCGATGCGGGCCGATGCGAATGCGCCGATGCCGCTACTATAGGAGTCATGGGACTTTTTGACTCGCTCTTCGGCAAGGACGAAGCCTTGCCATCGCAGGTGACCTTCACGCTGGACCAAGCCGGACACACCTATGAGGACGGTTCCGTCGGGCTTCTTCCCACATCGCTGACGATCACGCCCGACGACAGGCGCGTGGCGGTCATCGGGCTGAACGGCGCCGGCAAGACCACACTGCTCAAGCTGCTCGACGGAGCATTGGCCGCCACGAGCGGATCCGTCTCCATCACCGCGGGCGAGACCGCGCTCAGCCCCGCCGTCAAGCGTGATCTCAAACGCATCGAGGACATCGTCGGGCGTGTCCGCCGCGAGGAGATCCCCGACAGTTACTACCGTGCGGCGACCATCCGCGAGGCGATCGATCAGCCGCTGAAAAAGCACAAGGTGCCCGAATCAGAGCGGCTGGCCATCGTCGGCAACCTGTTCGCGCATTTCGGGCTCAGCACCGTGGCTCGGCAGTCGGCCAGCTCGCTCAACAGCGAGCAGCGGCACCTGCTCGCCATCGCCAGCGCGTTGAGCTTCTCCCCCGCGGCGATCGTGGCGGACGAGCCCACCAAGGGCCTGGACGAGATCGGCTCGGCCCACGTGGCGAAGGCGCTGTTCGGCTACAACAAGCAGGTCATCTTCGCCACGCATGACGTGGACATGATCACACGGCCGCAGTACGCGATCGACCGGGCGCTGGTGGTCGACGACCACGCGGTGGTATTCGACGGGGAACCTGCCGCCGCGGCCGCGTTCTATGAGGATCTGATTCGGTCCAAAGTGGCACGATAGCGGAAAGCACGCTCTCAAAACTCGCAGATACGTTTTCCGCTTTTACGCGAAAACGGCGGAAAATGGCCAAAACGCAGAAAACGCGGAATTTGTATCTGCGAGTTTTGAGAGCGTCCTTCGACAATCACCCCAGCAATTCGGCCACCGAGTCCAGCACGACGCGCACGTTATGCGCGAATTCGTCCGGTTCGGGCAGCAGCGATATGGCCAGATAGCCGTTCGAGGCCATGTCGAAGAAATAGCCGGGCTGGCCGGAGACGCCATGCGCGTCAATCATGTGCAGCACCAGCTCGTTCTCGTCGATGACGCCCGGCACGCGCAGCAGCACGTTCCAGCCGCCCTCGGCCCGCAGCACGGAGACGACGCCGAGCGGGTCGGACTCCAGCATGCGGTGCAGTGCCCTGAGATTGCCCTGCACCCGGCCGCGCACGAGGTCGGTCTGGACCTTCGCCGCCTCCAACAGGTCCGGGATGCGGGAGGCGATGATGTCGCTCATCGGCAGGTAGTCGTCGGCGATGACATCCAGCCGACGCATGGCCTCGCGAACGTCCGTCTCAGGGCCCGACACCTGAATCCAGCCGACCTTGGCATGGGGCGCGGCGAGCATCTTCGAGAACCCGTCCAACGCGAACGTCAGCGCCCCCGCCTCGCCGGCGAGCCGTGCATTGCCGGGGAACGGCTCCAGCGCGTAATCGTAGAACACCTCGTCGGCGATGATGGCGACACCGTGCTCGCGGCACAGGCCGACGAGCTGCTCGCGCTCCCCCGCCTTGACGTAGGACCCGGTCGGATTGTTGGGGTTGATGAGCACCAAAGCGCGTATACGCGCTCCCTGCGGCCCGTCCAGCAGCGCGCGCAACTCGGCGACGTCGATGTACCATGACCCGTCGAAACGCAGCTGGTATTCGATAGTGTCGACGCATTCCAGGCGGGCGATGGATTCGATCAGCGGATACCCCGGCTTGGGGGCGAGCACCGCATCGCCCGCGTCACACAGCAGCTTCATGAGCCACGAGTACGCCTGTGACGTGGAACTCAGCAGATAGAGGCGATTCGGATCCGCCGCCGGCGCGGTGCCGGCACCTTCGGCACCCCGGTGAAGCTCGGTCAGGAAGGAGGCCAGCGCCTCCCGTGCGGGTCGCGGGCCTCTCGGGTCGGCGGTGTACGTGCCCGGCACCAGTGCCGGTGCAAGTCCGTGACATGTGGGATTGGAATCGTTGAGCTTGCCCAGGGGCATGCCTTCGCGCCGGCAATGTGTCTCGGCTGCGGCTATGGGATTGGGCTCGCTCAGATCTACTCGGGAAGAAAAACGCACGCCACTACCTTACCGCGACCATGCGTCCTGCATTGCCGGGACGATGGTCGGCCAAGGTGTGGCGTGCGAATGTATGTGCCTGCGCCCTCTGCGCTACTTGGTGCTGGCGTAGTAGGCGGCACCGATGATGCCGGCCTCGTTGCGCAGCTTCGCGGGGACGATCGGCGTATCGATGTCGATGAACGGCACGAAGTTGTCGCTCTTGCGGCTCACGCCACCACCGATGACGATCAGCGAGGGGCTGAAGTACTTTTCGATCAGGCTGTAATACTTGGTCAGACGCTTGGCCCACTTCTTGTAGCTGAGCTCCTTGCACTCGCGCACCGCGGAGGATGCGTAGCGCTCGGCGTCGCCCTTGCCGCCCTCCAGCTCGATGTGGCCGAGCTCGGTGTTCGGGATGAGCACGCCGTCATAGATCAGCGCCGTGCCGATGCCGGTACCGAGCGTGGTCACGACGACCAGACCCTCCTGACCCTTGGCCGCGCCGAACTGCTGTTCCGCCAAGCCGGCGGCATCGGCGTCATTGACGACCGTGACCGGACGGCCGCACTCCTCGGACAGCGCCTCGGTGATGTCGACGCCCACCCACGACTGGTCGAGGTTGGCGATCCAATTCAGCTTCTGGCCGGGCTTGACCGGAGCGGGGAAAGAGATGCCGACCGGAACCGTCTCCGGAACCTCGAAATGTTCGAGCTGCTTGCGCAGCACCGATCCGATCGCCTGCGGGGTGGACTCGGACGGGGTGAGGATCTTCAGCCTGGGCTCGGCGAACTCCCCCTTGTTCAGGTCGACCGGAGCGGCCTTGATACCGGATCCGCCGATATCCACGCCAAACGCCTGAGCGGTATCAATCATCATGACCTCCTGTTGGACGGTGTGCGACACGCACGTCATAGTGGCTGTACGCGAAATTGTATAACGAAATCGTGTCGAAATGGGCAATTGCGCCGGTATACAGCGCGAAAAACCGGTCACAACGTAGTGGATGGGGCCACCTACGCGCATGGATGCCTCATGTTCGCTATGTGGGCAACGTTACGTCAATCATCCACACCCCGGCGTATACATGGTCAAGCAAGTTTCAGGGAAGGTGCAATTCCTTACTGGCGGTGACCTGCGGAGCCGGGATTCATAACGGCGGCCGCGACAGCCCGCGACCCGCGCAAGCGGCTGATCCGGTGGGAATCCGGAGCCAACGGTCAAAGTCCGGATGGAAGAAACGGAGCTCACCATGAGTGTATCTTCGCAACCCAATTCAGCCGATTCGTCGAACGCGGCCAAGCCGACGCGCCCGGATTTGGCGCATTCGACCGGCGTCGCCGATTCCGGCCGCTGGTCGACCCGCCGCATCGCCATGTACGCGCTGTTCGTGGCGCTGGCGATGGCGACCAGCTTCATCTCGTTCCCGATCCTGCCGAACCCGGCGTTCTCGTTCCTCAAATACGACCCGTCCGGCATCGTGTGCCTGATCGCCGGCTTCGCATACGGCCCGGCCGCAGCCGCGATCGTCAGTGTGCTCGGCTTCGTACCGCACGTGTTCATGGACCCGTGGGGCACGCTGATGGCCGTGCTGGTGGCCTTGGCGCTGTCGGTGCCGGCGGCGCTCATCTATCGCCACGTGCACACGCGCAAGGGCGCTGTCATCGGTTTGGTCGTCGGTGCCCTGCTGGCCTTGGTCGCGGCCATCGCCGGCAATCTGGTCATCACGCCGATCTACACCGGCTGGCCGGTCTCCGAGGTGGCGGCCATCATCGTTCCCGCACTGCTGCCGTTCAACCTGATCAAGTTCGTGATTCACGGCGTGGTCACGTTCCTGGTGTACAAGCCGATTTCGAACCTGCTGAATCGCTGACATGACGCGGCGCGAAGTCGCCGCCTAGGGCAGCCCGCCAAAAGGGTCATCGCACGAGGCTTATTTCCGACAGTCCGGGTGATGACCTCTCTGGCGGGCTGCATCCGTCAGCGGTGACAATGGCCTCTATGATATGGATTGACCACGATGTTTTGTGAATGGATGATATGAACAGCATGGTTCCCGCCGCACGACTTGAGCATGTGCGATTCAGCTATGACAACGGCGTCACATGGGTGCTTGACGGCATCGACCTGACCATCCGCAGCGGGGAGCGGCTGTGTCTGGTGGGCCCCAACGGCTCCGGCAAATCCACTCTGGCGCGTTTGATCGCCGGTCTCGCCGCCCCGGACGGCGGCGATGTGACGCTGCTGGGCCATCATGTCTTCGACGGCGAGACCGCTTCAGCGAATCCGAGCGAATACCGCGATGCCCGGCATGGCATCGGCACGGTGTTCCAGAATCCGGAAGATCAGATCGTCACCACCATCGTCGAGGATGATGTGGCATTCGGCCCGGAAAACCTCGGCGTGGCTCGGGACGACATCGGCGGGCGCATCGACGAATCCCTGCAATCGGTGGATATGGCGGGGTTCCGCCACGCGGATCCGACGCGCATGAGCGGCGGCCAGCAGCAGCGTATCGCCATCGCCGGAATGCTGGCGATGAACCCGCGCATGCTGGTGCTCGACGAACCGACCGCGATGCTGGATCCCGACGCGCGGATCGAGGTGATGCGCATCCTCGACATGCTGCAACGGCGTGGCACGACGATCGTGCTGGTCACGCATCATCATGACGAGACCATGCACGCCGACCGCGTACTTCGCATAGACGGCGGGCTGCTCACGCAGGTCGAAGCCGACAGGGACGCGATTGCGGCGAAGCAAGTGATTGCGCGGAGCCACGCTGACGCGACTGACGCTGCGGGCTCCACGGAGTCGACAGCTGAGGAGCCCGGAGGTTCCACCGCGGCCGCGTCGCCCGCGCAACCAGCGAAATCCGGACAACCCTTCAAACCGGCGTCTACCAAGTCGGACGCATCACCCATTCCACCTACAGGCTCAGCATCCGACGCCATCGCAGTAGCCGGCCTGTCATATCGTTATGACGATGGCGACGCCCCGGTTTTCGAGAATCTTTCTCTGCGCGTCGCCGAAGGCGAAATCGTGGCGCTGATGGGTTCCAACGGCGCCGGCAAGACCACGCTCGCACGTCTGCTGTGCGCCTTGGACCGCCCGTCCGCCGGATCGATCACCGTGGCCGGATTGCCGGTCGCGTCGTCGAAACACGGGAAACGGCCTCGCGCACTCACCCGAAAAGAACGCGCGGCCCTGCGGCGCAACGTCGGCTATGTCATGCAGCATCCGGAGCGTCAGCTGTTCGCTGACACCGTCGCCGAGGATGTGGCGTACGGCCCACGCAACCAGCATCTGAGCGAGTTGGAGGTGGCCACCCGCGTAGAGGAGGCGCTGCGGATGCTGCATATCGAGCATCTCGCCGACCGTTCTCCGTTCAACCTGTCGGGCGGGCAGCAGCGGCTCGTCGCCATCGCGGGCGTCATCGCATGCCGCCCTCGTGTGCTCATCATGGACGAGCCGACCGCCAGTCTGGACGAATCGGCGGTCTCCCGCATCCACGCGCTGCTGGGTTCCCTGAAAAGTCAGGGCGTGGCGGTGCTCATCATCACGCATTCCATCGACGAGGCCGAGCACTGCGCGGACCGCATCATCACCATGGGATCGCATAATGGCGACGGCGAAGGCGATGGTTGCGGCACCGGAGACGACGGAGACACCAGTGTCGGCGACGCCACCGAGTCTTCCACGAACGCCGGCAAAGCCGGCATCGAGTCCATTGAAGACGGATCCAGGAACCGTCCGTCATTCGTAGCGTCCCTGGATCCGCGCGCGAAGATGGTGACGTTCCTGACGTTGATGTTCACCGCATTCGTCATCACCAGGCCGGCGCAGCTGGCGATGGGCGCCGTCCTGACCGCATGCGTCGTGGCGGCCGCCCGGCTGCATCCGCTGCGTTTGCTGTCTTCCGTGCGCGTGTTCCTGATCGTATTCGCGGTGATGGGCCTGGTGAACATGTTCTTCGCCCGCTCCGGCGAGACGCTTGCGCATATCGGCCCGCTGCCGATCACCACCGGCGGGCTCATGGTCGCGGTGCTGTATTCGTGCCGTCTCGCGCTGGTGATCATCCTGGGTGCCGTGTTCCTTGCGACGACGACCCCCACCGCGATGACGGATGCGTTCGGCTCCCTGCTGTTGCCGTTCAGAAAGATCGGCTGGCACACGCAGGAAGTGGCTCTGGTGATGAGTCTTGCGCTGCGGTTCCTGCCGACGCTCAGCGACGAGACCAAGGCGATCATCGACGCGCAATCGGCCCGCGGCGGCACGATCGAGACCGGTTCGCCGGCCACTCGTGTCAAAGCGCTGTTCGCCATCATCGTGCCGATCCTTGTGGCGGCGCTGCGTCACGCGGATAATCTCAGTCTGGCGCTTGACGCGCGCTGCTACGAGGAAGGCATCCACCGCACCCATTGGAGAGTGATGCGCGCGCGCCGACGCGATCTAATGGTCGCAGCCGCGTGCGTCGCCTACGTCGTCGCGCTGCTGGCGGTGGGATGGCTCTGACCTGAACCATCCCCGGAGCGGGAGTCAGCGCTCGGCAGCCGTTCTCGACGCACGGATACGGAACGCGCAGGCAAGCGAGCAGATCGCGATCAGGCAGATCACCGTCATCGTCGCGAACATCCACGTGCCGCCCACGGCCGTGGCGTGACGGAACGCGGCACTCCCCTTTTCGGCCGAGCCGGCGCCCGCCTGAGCCACGCCGAGAATCATCGAGAACAGTGCGGTGCCGACGGCACCGCCGAACTGCAATGCGGTATTGAACACGGCATTGCCATCCGGCATGAACGCGTGGTCGATGCCGCTCAGCGCACTGGTCATGATGTTGGAGAATCCCAGCGCATAGCACAGCCCGAAAATGAAGTAGAAGCCGGCGAGCAGCGCAGGCGTCAACCGCATGGAGAATGCCAGCAGCAGGATCGGTCCGAACGTGGCCACCGAAATCGCCGAAAGAATCGGCTTCGTCGGGCCGAATTTGTCGTACAGCATGCCTCCGACGGGCGCGAAGAACGCACCGACCAGAGCGCCCGGCAGCACGAGGACGCCGGCGTGGAACGCGCTGGTGCCAAGCGACATCTGGGCCAGATTGGTGATGACGTATCCGAATCCGATGCCGACGATCGGCAGAATCAGGTACGCGAGTAGATGAAGCTGGACGACACGGTCTCGTAGCCACCCCAGACGAATCAGCGGCGAGAACGAGCGGCTGGATGACCAGCCGAAGAACACCAGGGAGCCCACACCGACGACCAGGCTCACGACGGTGATGATGACGGGACGTGTCGCCGAAGAGCCGTTGACCGCAGCGCTGACCGCGACGCCCATCTGGTTGAGCGCCAAGATCATGCCGCTCAGGGCGAGCACTATCGCCACGAACTGCACTGGGTTGAGCCGCGCGTCCTCGGTGGGGCGTTTCTGCTCGATGCAGTGCAGTCCGAGCGGCAGGGAGACCAACAGCACGATCGGAATGGCGATGACGAAGATGGCACGCCACGGCAAAACACTCGACACTGCGCCGCCGACGGTGGGGCCGATGGCCGGGGCGACCGTGATCACCAGCGAACCTACGCCCATGAGGCGGCCGACCTTGCTGCGGGGCGACTGTTCGAGGATGATGTTCATCATCAGCGGCGTCGCCACGCCCGAGCCGATGCCTTGGATCACGCGGGCGAGCAGGATGACCGGGAAGGTGTGGCCGACGATCATGATCGCCGAACCGGTCACGGCGAGGACCACAGCCGCGATGAACAGGGACTTCAGCCGGAAGCGGCGGTTCAGGAACGACGACAGCGGCATCGTGGCCGCGACCACCAGCAGATACACGGTGGTGATCCATTGCACGGTGGCGGTGTTCACGCCGAATTCGGTCATGAGTTCCGGGAACAGCACGGTCATCACCGTTTCGGTGAGGATGCCGATGAATGCCAGCGAGCCCACGGCGACGATGGCGCCGATCAGACGCTTGGGGATGCGCTCCTGCGAGGTTGAGGTCATGTGATGAAATCCATTCAGACCGACGCCAGTTGTTTCCGGACTGCCCTTACGATACCCACACTGCGTCAGGCCACATTACAGTGTAACGGATTGCCGGACGAGGGCGGAGTGGCGGTTGCGATGAACTACTCCCAGCCTCGCTACCGCTCGGCAACCCCGCCGGGCGGGGCGATTTATCCGTTCTGCTCTTTGGACTCGGTATAGCCGTCCGGCGCGGTTTCACTGTGCAGGATGGAGCGGACTTTGTCCAAGCGCTGGCTGACCTCGTGCTCGTATCCGCGGTCGTTGGGATGATAGTACTCGCGGCCGCGCAGCTCCTCGGGCAGGTATTCCTGCGGCGCGACGGCACCCGGCCAGTCGTGCGCGTACCGATAGCCGTCATGGTTGCCCCAGCTTTTCATCAACGCGGTCGGCGCGTTGCGCAGGTATAGCGGCACCTGGCCGATGAGCCCGGCGTCCACGTCGGCGAGCGCCTGGTTGATGGCGTTGTAGCTGGCGTTCGATTTGGGTGCGGTGGCGACGGCGATGGTCGCCTCGGCGAGGATGATGCGCGCTTCGGGCATGCCGATCATCGCGACGGCCTGTGCGGCGGCGACAGTGACCTGCAGTATCTGCGGCGCGGCCATGCCGACCTCCTCACTGGCGGCGATCATGATGCGACGGGCGATGAACCGCGGATCCTCGCCCGCTCGCAGCATGCGTGCGAGGTAGTGTATCGCGGCATCCGGGTCGGAGCCGCGCATCGATTTGATGAATGCGGAGATGACGTCGTAATGGTCGTCGCCGTCCTTGTCGTAGCGCACGGTGGCGGCGTCCATGACCTGCGAGACCACATCCGGCGTGATGGTCGGACGCCGCGCGCCTTTTTTGCGGGCCTTGTCTCCGGTGACGGCACCTGCAGCGGCTTCGAGGATCGTCAGCGTCTTGCGGGCGTCACCGCCGGCCATGCGGACGATCTCGTTGACCGCCGCATCGTCGATTTTGACTTCGCCGTTCAATCCGTGCTTGTCTTCCACCGCGCGTGCGATGAGCGTGGCGAGATCGGACGGTTCCAGCGATTCGAGTTTGACGACGACGGAACGTGACAGCAATGGTTTGATGACGGAGAAGCTCGGATTCTCGGTGGTCGCGCCGATGAAGGTGACGTCACGGTTCTCGACGGCGG
>ENA-OQHR01001637-OQHR01001637.1-human-gut-metagenome-genome-assembly--contig:-NODE-1637-length-10445-cov-3.776717_pt1 | contig 10445 bp, 9 predicted proteins | sample MGYA00242566_ERZ504725 | MGnify/ENA primary metagenome ERZ504725 (study PRJEB26092, sample SAMD00036217) | human gut metagenome | host: Homo sapiens | study: EMG produced TPA metagenomics assembly of... | reverse complement strand
TCAGTTTTTGCCGGAATTCATTGAAGATAAGGGGATTGCTATTTTGGGAGATATAGGAACAGTGTTAAAAGATTTGCGGAAAGCAAAAGAGGAAAGTGCATTTGTATAGGATGCTTGTTCTTGATATTCCACTTGATGGAGAAACATTAGAATATTGATTGATACAAAACTGCACTCCGGGATATTGTGGGTGCAGTTTTGCATTAAAATTATTGATTACGATACAGTTTCTGATATGCAGTAGGTAATATCTGAAATATATCTCGGAAAGCCGATGTAAATTTACTTTGGCTTTTATATCCCACAGCGGCGGCAATTTCCGAAATAGATTTATCTTCCTGCAACAGCATATTCGATGTCGACTTCATACGGTATTCTTTCATGTAAGAAGCGATGGGCATTCCATAGACTGCTTTGAAAACGGATTTCAAAGTAGTGGTGTTCATCAGGTACTGTTTTGACAACTCTTCAATAGTATAGTGGCGTTTTAGGTCGGATGTCATCAGACTGTGAATTTCTTTGATAGTTTCCACCTGCCCAGAAACATACTGGTTCAATCTTTTTGTATTTTCTAAATCCAGCATATCTAAAAACAACAGCAACTCTTGAACTTTTAATTTGAAATAAGGTAAGTACATTCTTTCTGGCAAATCATATAATTCTGAAAAAATATGTTCGATTTTCTCGCTGGCTGGTATAGCAGTATGCCCTGCTTGTTCACAAAATTTTGCGTAGAGGTTATTTCCGTTGATGCCTGCTTCAGAAAGAATGTCTGGTGGTGTAGCAGTTAGCACATCCAAATCAATGAAGACGGATACACCTTGATAATATCCTAATGGCAGGTTCATGGCAGAATCCGCACATGAATGCAGTGTGTGGAGAGATAAATCTCCGGGGCCCAAATATATTGTGGATTGATCCTGCATTTTCCAGCCCATTCTTCCACTTCGGCAGTGATTGATCTGCATAGCAGAGTGGACAGGTCTATGCTGAAATTCAAAACAATTTGCATAGTAATAATTAAAAGAAAGTTCAATTCCGGGAAAAACAGAATAAGTATCTACTAGTCCCCTTCCATCGGAGCAATAGCGAAAATCCTTATTGAAAATAGTGTTTTCATGTGTACTGTTATGGCGGTTTATGATGATTTTTCCATTTGGAATATCTTTCAAAATATCTTCCGTATTTTTATCGTGTTTCCGTGTCATTTGATACCTCCGTTTGATGCTCTGTGGAATCGGATAAGGAAATTAATCTTTCAAGGCAGCTATGCAGAGTGTGAACCTGTGGGGTATCAGCAGCTTTATAATAGACTTCCTTTCCACTCCGATGGCTGACAATCAGCCGTCGGGTTTTTAATTGTCTTAGATGATGAGATACAGCAGGACTGCTCATACCAACAAGGGAAGACAGGTTGATTACGCATTCTTCATAGTGACATAAAATCCAAAAAATACGCAGTCTGCTTTCATCACTGAGTAATCCGAATAGTTCTGCAGATGTCTGAAATTCTTGTGGAGCAGGAAGCAGAGAAAACAGCTCATCAGCTGATTCGCCATGATTATGTGGCAATGTAATTTGTGTCATATATTCTACCTCTTTTTCGATTATGATAATGTCTGCAGCAGCAACCGTAAACTTTATGACACAGAAGATGATTGTGGAGTTTGAGGAAGGAAAAGAGCCGGGAACCGTTATGAAAGATGTTTTAAAGGCTTGCAAGAAGGTAGAACCGGATTGTGAGATTGCTCTTTAATTTTTAGCTGACCAAGTAACCGGAAAAGCACTCTTGAAAAGCCTGGACAGTTTCGAGGGTGCTTTTTCATAATAAATATTAAACTATTAAGCAATAATTGAAAGAAGATAGAAATGGACAGTGTTATTTTTAACAGAAAAGACACATGGACAGATACGAATGGTGTGGAGTGGAACCAGGAAGTGAAGTAAAAAATATAACATGACATAATCGGATTGACTAAAAGAACACAGATATTTATAATGTAGGCAAAATAAGAATGCAGAACTTCGAGAGGAATAGATCACTTTACTAATGGCAGTAAAATGGTTCTAATGTGAGCGGAGAAAGAGGTTATTATGATAAAACACACAATAGCACCCATATATGACAAGAATTCCCGTATCCTGATACTGGGGAGTTTTCCATCTGTAAAATCGAGAGAACAGCAATTTTTTTATGGCCATAAGCAAAATCGTTTTTGGAAAGTACTTGCCGGGATTCTGGGATATGAAGTGCCTCAGACAATTGAGGAGAAGAAGGAGATGCTTCTGGCGAATCATATTGCTGTATGGGATGTGATTCAGAGCTGTGAGATTGAAGGCTCTTCAGATGCCAGTATTCATGAGGTGATTCCGAATGATCTGTCGGAAATTCTTGCGACGGCAGATATCCGGGCAATTTATACAAATGGTGGAAAAGCTTTTGAACTGTATGATAAATACATTTACCCGGTGAATGGAATCAAAGCACAGAAACTTCCGTCAACGAGTCCTGCCAATGCAGGATATTCACTGGAGCGGCTGAAGGAAGCATGGATGGAGATCGTGAAAACGCTTATTATGTGACTGTATCGGCAGGTATTTTTGTAATGTGCAGGGATAAAAAAATTTCCACGGAAGATACATTGTCCAGGGCAGATGAACGACTGTATGAAGCAAAGAAGCATAAAACACAAATGCTGATAAAATAAAAAAGGAAGCACTGTTCTGAAGAAATCAAAACAGTACTTCTTTTTTTATGCTTCTTTTGAAGACTCAGAATCACCGGATTCTGTTTCCTCAGTTGCTTCAGGAAGAATCACACGTACACTTTCAATGCGGTTTTTATCCAGCTTCTCAACTACCAGGCGGATATGATCATCTGTAATAACCTGGTCACCTGCGACCGGAAGACGATCCAGATGTTCAATGATGAGACCACCCAGAGAATCGTAATCTTCAGAATCAAGATGAGTGCCGAGATGATCATTCACGTCATCAAGACTCATGGATCCTTCTACGATATATTCACGGTCGGAAAGCTTTTTGATCAGTTCATTTTCGCTTTCATCGTATTCATCATGAATTTCTCCAACGATTTCTTCGAGAATGTCCTCCAGGGTGATAAGTCCGGTCATTTCACCATATTCATCAAGAACAATGGCGATGTTGAAAGTAGATTCACGCATTTCGACCAGAAGTTCAGAAATATCCTTGTATTCATAAGTAAAATGTGGCTTGCGGAGATAATCACGGATATTAAAAGGCTTGGTTGAATCATACAAAAGAAGATCCTTCATGTTGATGATACCAACGATATTGTCTTGTGTATTTTCATAGACAGGAAGACGCGTAAAACGATCCTCACGGAAAATATCAATCAGTTCATCATAAGTAGAATCAACATCCGCAAAAGATACATTGACTCTTGGAACCATAATATCTTTGGCATCTGCATCTCCCAAATCGAATACATTGTAGATCATTTTCTTTTCGTCAGATTCGATAACACCATCTTCATGGCTGACATCTACGATCGTGCGAAGTTCTTCTTCTGTCATAGCCTTATTAGCTGCATCCGGATCCACACGAAGCAATTTCATGAATACACGTGACACCATATTGATAATAAAAATAAATGGAGTCATGATCATCATAAAAAAACTAAGAATAGGAATGTAGCGCAGGGTGATTTTTTCTGCATTCAATGTAGCATAATTCTTAGGTGTGATTTCACCAAATATAAGGATGGCTACAGTAAGGGCAGCTGTGGCAATACTCACCATGTATCCGCCAAAACTGTATGCCAGTGAAGTGGCAAGAGAGGAGGCGGTGATATTAACAAGGTTATTTCCAATCAGAATAGCGCTGAGCATTTTGGGGGTATGATTCTCAACAATGTCCAGAACCTTTGCAGCACGTTTGTTGCCTTCATCGGCAAGGGCGCGCAGCCTTATTTTGTTGACTGCCATAAGAGCAGTTTCATTTGATGAAAAAAATGCGGATAACGCCAGTAATATGATCAGAATAATTAGCTGGTAAGTGTCACTTGCATCCACTCGTAAAATTCACTCCTTTAAGTTGTATTAGTCGAGATCTTTGCCTGTAAGCATTTTGTATGCCTGCAGATATTTTTCGATAGTTTTGTCTACGATTTCCTGTGGTAGTGTCCAGTCGTTTCCAGGATGAGAAGTCAGCCAGTCACGTGCAAATTGCTTGTCGAAAGAAGGCTGTCCATGGCCTGGTTCATATCCTTCTGCCGGCCAGAAACGGGAGCTGTCAGGTGTCAGCATTTCATCACCGATTACCATATTACCGTCTTCATCCAGGCCGAATTCAAATTTGGTATCTGCAATGATAATGCCTTTACTTAATGCATATTCAGCGCATTTTTTGTAAAGAGCAATCGTATTATCGCGAAGTTTTTCTGCAAGTTCGCGTCCTCTGCCAGGGAAATATTTTTCGAGATGGTCAATACTCTGCTCAAAAGAGATATTTTCATCATGATCACCAATCTCGGCTTTGGTTGACGGGGTGTAAATAGGCTCAGGAAGCTTGTCGGATTCTTTTAAGCCTTCAGGAAGAGTGATTCCGCAGACAGTGCCATTTTCCTGATAGCTCTTCCATCCGCTGCCTGTAATATAACCACGAACGATACATTCAATTGGAAGCATGTTCAGTTTGCGGCACATCATAGATTTTCCGGTATATTTCTCTTGCTGGAAAAATTCAGGCATGTCTTTTACATCAACAGAAATCATGTGGTTAGGCAGAATGTCCTCGGTCAGATCAAACCAGAACTTGGACATCTGTGTCAGTACAGTTCCTTTTTTGGTTACTTCATTGTTCAGGATAACATCAAAACAGCTGATACGGTCAGTTGCTACCATGATCAAACTGTCTCCGTTATCATAGATCTCACGTACTTTACCTTCTTTAATAGGTTTTAATTCCTGCATGTCTTTACACCTCGTCATATGATTTTTAAAATTTCAAGGTTAAAATAGCACTTTTTACCGCGGACTGTCAAGATACAATTCTAATTGTACAGACAAATGCACAAAAAATCGGACAGGTTTTCAGATAATGTCGTCTCAGACTGTTTTTTCGCGAATGATAACAACAATCCATGGATTCTGTGCATCACATTTGTTGCCGGCGAGAAATTCCGTAGTTGTAGAGATATAATCATTATCCAAATAACGGCGGAACTGATAGGTGAGCTGTTTATGGCCACCAAAGAAAATGTCCTGCAGTGAAGAGAGTGTGATTCTTGAACGGTATAATTCTACGTCGTCGGGATGAATCAGGTTTTCGTTGAGAATACGACGATTGTATAATTCAAAATTATGCTCCAGTTCAAGTTCCTTGCCATGAAGCCGATAATCTCTTTTGAGGATTTCGTATTCTGCATTGCTGAGATTCAGTCTTGCAAGAAGCAGGAAATTTTCCGCAAGGATCTTAAAAATGGAATGTGTAACCGTTGTTTCATGAAGAAGTTCTACGGATGATTTTGGTTCTGTCACAGTAGTATCATCTGAAACAGCTTTGTGGGCATGATTATAGTGTTCATGAGGAACATTACTGAGAAGATCCTCGGCATCTGCGACTGGCATTGGTTTGAAGAAAAAGTATCCCTGCGCATAAACACAGTTCATGGAATGAAGCATCTCAATCTGCTCCGGAGTTTCCACACCTTCTGCAATAATAGGAAGCTCCAGTTTGTGTGCCATGTTAACAACAGAATTAATAATCTGAATACCTTTCTGGCGGTTTTCTGGATTCATTTCAATAAATTTCATATCAAGTTTCAAAATATCGACATTGGCATCCTTGAGCATATTAAGAGAAGAGTAACCACTTCCAAAATCATCCATAAGAATGCAGAAACCATACTGATGAAGCTGATCAATCGTTTTTCTTACAATGATATTATTTTCGGAAAATGCAGTCTCAGTAATCTCCACAAGGAGCATTTCGGGTGTCAGTCCATATTTTATGATAAGATCCTGAAGAAATTCAGGAACATTGATCGTTTCAATGTCAGCTACAGAGACATTGATGGAGATAGGAACAACATAAAGATGATCTTTTTTCCAATAGGCCAGAGTCTGGCAGACTGCATCCCAGATATAAGTATCCAGTGCAGTGATCATACCGTTATTCTCGAGAAATGGAATAAATTCTCCTGGAGAAACAAAACCACGGGAAGGACTGATCCAGCGGGAGAGAGCTTCCATACTGACGATTGCACCAGTGATACTGTTGCATTTGGGCTGCAGATAGAAAGTAAATTCTTTGTTTTCCAGACCGACTTTTACGTCGTGGAGCATCTGTTGTTCTTTTTCCAGCTGATCAATGATCTCATTTGTGAAATAACAGATCCGTTTATTAAAATTTCCCTTGATCTCGGAAGCAGCGAGCTGTGCATTGTTACACATGGTCGCTGTATCCGGATACTTCTCTGTAATGGGGGAGATACCGATGATTGGAAGAAACCCCTCGTTCTGACTGTGGATACCAATATAACCGCGAATTGTTTTGTAGATCAGATTGATCAGTTGCTCGTCATCAGGAATACACATAAAGAAATGATCTCCACCGAAATAGCCAGCCAGATATCCTTTCATCTGCTGTACACGAAGCAGGTACTGATTGATGTTCTGAAGCAGAATATCCCCTGCTTCCTGTCCGTACCAGTTATTAAATAATTTAAAACGTTCGATGTCGATGGAAATGATACACCAGCCAGATGATTCGCATGCATCAAGGAATTCCTGAGCTTTTTCAAGAAATTCCGATCGATTGTACAGCACATTTGTTATGCCCATAAGAATATGTCCTTTAACTATATGATTAAGAATAATTATACCATTTACAAAAATATTATTCAATATAATAAACAGTATGTTGTTATAAAAAATGTAGATATATTGTAATATTTCTGTTATGATAAAAAACAAACGAAAGTATAAAGTATGCAGGAGGAAAGAAAATGAGTACAAAAGCAGATATGGCAATTGCATTTCATGATAAGGGATATAACTGTGCACAGGCAGTTGCCTGTTCATTTTGTCAGGAATTTGGTGTAGCGGAAGAAGAGATGTTCCGGATCGCAGAAGGCTTCGGACTTGGAATGGGAATGATGGAAGTATGTGGAGCACTTTCAGGAATGATGATGATCATCGGACTGGAAAACAGCGTTGGAGATCCGGAAAAAGGCAGACTGACAAAAGGTGATACCTACAGAAAGGTAAAAGAATATGTAAAGAAGTTCCAGGAACAGAATGGCTCTTATCTTTGCAGGGAACTGAAAGGTGTGGAAACAGGAAAAGTACTTCGCAGTTGTCCGGATTGTATTCGTGATGCAGTAGCACTGACTGAGGAATATCTGGCTGCACAGAAGCAGAACTGATCTTCAGAAAAGAAGATACTTGTAAATAAAAAAATCCGTCGATACAGAATGTATGAAAATTCATAAAACTGTTTCGACGGATTTTTATGTTTGAGAGAATATTATTCAGCTACTTTGACAAACTGACTGTTGTACAGATTTTGATAGAATCCGCCCTTTGCCATAAGTTCATCATGCGATCCCTGTTCGACGATACTTCCGTCTTTCATGACAAGAATCTCATCTGCATTTCGAATCGTAGAAAGACGATGCGCTACGATAAAGCTTGTACGTCCCTCCATAAGACGGTCAAAAGCTTCCTGAACCATCAGTTCAGTTCGGGTATCGATACTGGAAGTGGCTTCATCCAGTATCAGCATTGGAGGCAGACAGAGCATGACACGGGTGATACAAAGAAGCTGTTTTTCACCCTGGCTCAGACTGTCTTCTTTTAAGCGTGTGTCCAGGCCATTTGGAAGACGGCGGATAAATTCCCAGCTGTGAGAACGTCTGGCCGCTTCGATAATTTCTTCATCGGTTGCATCTGGCTTACCGATGTTGAGATTTTCGCGGACAGTGCCGTTTTTGATCCAGGTGTCCTGAAGCACCATGCCAAAGCTGCTACGCAGAGAATGACGGGAAATTTCATTGATCGGGTGACCATCAATCGAGATTGTACCGCTGGTCACATCATAGAATCGCATCAGCAGGTTGATAAAGGTTGTTTTTCCACAGCCAGTTGGTCCGACGATTGCGATACGCTTGCCTGGTTCTGCATGCAGGTTGAAATTTTCAATCAGTTTTTTGTCCGGAACGTAGCGGAAACAAACGTTATCGATGTTGACTTCACCTCTGACATCAGTGATGGTGTCCTTGGAATCAGCACTTTCCGGTTCTTCTTCCAGAAGAGCAAAGATTCTGGCCGCGCATGCAAGTGCACTCTGAAGCTCTGTGATGACAGAACTGATATCATTGAATGGTTTCATGTACTGATTTGCATAAGCAAGAAGTACGGACAGACCACCAACAGTTAGGGAGCCGCCAGGAATCATAAAAGCACCGGCCAGGGCAACACCTGCATAAATGACATTATTGACAAAACGTGTGGACGGGTTGGTCAGGCTACTGTAAAAGACCGCTTTCTGACTGCATTCTTTTAATTCTTCATTGATCAGGGCAAAACGTCCAGATGATTTATCTTCGTATCCGAAGGCCTGTACGATCTTCTGATTTCCAATCATTTCTTCGATAAGTGCGGTCTGACGGCCACGTGCATCACTCTGCTTCCGGAACATATGGAAGGAACGTGAGGAAATAAATTTTGCAACAAAGAAACTGAGCGGAGTCAGAACAATGACCATCAAAGTGATCCAGATATTCTTAGAAAACATGAAAAGCAGAGTTCCGATGATCGTAACGATTCCTGAGAAAAGCTGTGTGAATCCAAGCAGAAGACCATCCGAAAGAATATCGGTATCAGCAATGACGCGGCTTATGATATCACCGGTGCTGTGGCTGTCCAGATAGGAGAGTGGAAGTTCCTGAATATGACGGATCGCTTTTGCACGGATATCCTGTACCGTACGGAAGGTCATACGGTTGTTAATAATATTCATGATCCAGGTAGCAACACTGGAAACGATGATCATCACAAGAATCCGGCTGAGATAATACCACATCATACGGAAATTAACTTCACGTTTGGCAACTACCTGGTCAATCGCATTACCGAAAAGTACCGGTACATATAACTGCAGGATGACAGATACAGCTGCCAGAATAATGCTCAGGACCAGAAGAAAACGGTATTTTCCGATAAAGCGGAGTACTTTCCAGAGGGTTTCCATGCTGGTCGTATTTGTTTGCTGTTTGTTCTGTTTGCTCATAAGGTCACCTCCGAAGCATTAACGGATACGGCTGTATTTGATGTATTGTATTTTTCACGTTCTTCCGGGAACTGGGAGAAATAGATTTCGCGGTACGTATCGCAGGTGCGGATAAGGTCATCGTGAATGCCTTTTCCAACAAGCTCACCGTCATCCAGAACAAGGATCAGATCTGCCTGACGGATACTTGCAGCACGCTGGGACACCAGGAAGGTGGTAACATTTCCACTGAGCTGATGGAGAGATCTGCGAAGTGCAGCATCTGTTGCAAAATCCAGAGCACTGGCACTGTCGTCAAGAATCAGAAATTCCGGTTTCTTTACAACGGCACGTGCGATAGTAAGACGCTGACGCTGACCGCCGGAAAGATTTCGTCCATTCTGTTCCAATTTGAAATCAAGCTGTCCATCTTTGTTTTCTACAATTTCACGAGCCTGTGCGGTCGTGAGTGCATCCCAGATTTCTTCATCTGTCGCATTTTCACGTCCCCATTTCATGTTTTCGCGGATGGATCCTTTAAAAAGTACAGCGCGTTGTGGAACAACACCGATCTTTTCACGAAGGTCATGCTGGCTGTAGTTCTGGATATTTTGCCCGTCTATCTGTATAGTTCCGCTGGTCGCATCATAAAAACGGGCAATCAGGTTGACCAGGGTGGATTTACCGCTTCCGGTACCTCCGATGATTCCAACAGTCTGGCCTCTTTTGACAGAAAAGCTGATATTGGAAAGGCTGGGTGCGCCTGATTCTGCATAAGTAAAAGTAACATCATGGAATTCGACTGCGTTTTCGCCGCAAACTGCAGTGGAGGCAGTAGAAACCGGATGATTCATGGAAGATTTTACTTTGAGAATATCGGCAACACGGTTTGCACATGCGGCAGATTTGTTTAGTGTAATGATCAGAGAAGCAAGTTTAATGAGTTCAACGATCATCTGAGCCATATAGTTATAAAGAGCAACGACCTGTCCCTGCTGCATATTTCCGAGATTGACCTGGAGTCCTGCATTATTGATCAGAATGACTGTTGCGATATTGATCAGTACATAAGTTACCGGATTTAGAAGAGCAGACAGCTTTCCGACAAATTCGTTCAGCTTTGTAAGCTGAGCATTGCTGGCATCAAATTCACGGACGGCTTCTTCTTCGCGACAAAAAGCGCGGATGAC
>ENA-OQHR01001635-OQHR01001635.1-human-gut-metagenome-genome-assembly--contig:-NODE-1635-length-10446-cov-4.018324_pt1 | contig 10446 bp, 7 predicted proteins | sample MGYA00242566_ERZ504725 | MGnify/ENA primary metagenome ERZ504725 (study PRJEB26092, sample SAMD00036217) | human gut metagenome | host: Homo sapiens | study: EMG produced TPA metagenomics assembly of... | reverse complement strand
AGATCGTCTTCAAGTTCTTCTCCAATGATTTTGCCAAGCGATGTGTAGGCGGACATCAGATCAATCGTGAAGAAGTCCTCTCCCATTCCCATGTCGATACTTTCTAAGACTTTGTTCAGGCTCTCTCTTGTGTCATAGAGTAATGATTTGTGGCGCAGGTTGGTAATGTAAAGTTCGTCGTTATAGGTGAGCTCCTGATTGAAGAACATGGACTTCAACAGGTCGTGAAGCTGTTCTTTGCCAGTGCCCTCTTTCGCTGATATTTCCAGTATTTTAGTCTCTAATTTTGAAGTTATCCCCAACTTATCCACAACCAGATTCTGATCGTTTTTATTGATCAAAGTGATGACTTTTTTGCCCTGTAAAGCGTCCATAATACGGTAATCATCATCATTTAGAGCGCATGTTCCATCCACGATATAAAGAATCAGATCCGCGTCAGAAATCGTTGTCATAGCCTTGGTTACACCGATTTTTTCTACGATATCTTCTGTATCATGAATACCCGCTGTATCCACGATATTTAGCGTAATTCCATCGATATTGACCAGTTCCTCCAGCGTATCTCTCGTTGTACCGGCAACCTCTGTAACAATCGCACGTTCCTCGCCTAACAGCATGTTCAAAACAGAGGATTTACCTGCATTTGGACGTCCAACAATAACTGTACGGATTCCCTCTTTGATAATACGTCCATTCTCACTGGTTGACAGTAAATGATTCACAGTTATCAACATGTTATCCACAGTGGTGTGTAATTGCTGTGGAAAGTTATCTAATGAATAATTTTCAGGGTCATCTAAGGCGGATTCAATATATGCGATGTTATAAAGTAAAGTATCACGCAAGTCTGTAATCACAGTCTTTAATTCACCACGAAGCTGAATCAGGGATGATTTTGCTGCCATATCATTTTTGGCATGAATGAGATCCATGACAGATTCTGCCTGTGACATATCAATCCGTCCACCTAAGAATGCACGCTTCGTAAATTCACCCGGTTCAGCTGGTCTTGCACCAAGCCGGATCACGAGATCTAACACACGTTTTAATACGGTGATACCACCATGACAATCAAGTTCCACAACATCTTCGGTTGTGTATGTCTTTGGGGCACGCATGACGAGTGCAACTGCTTCATCATAGATTTCACCTTCATAGATGATCTTTCCATAAGCAGCGGTATAGCTATCCATATTTAAAATTGTTTTCTTTTTATTCTTTGTTCTTTATTAGAAGTATCTTTAATTTTTTCAATATCTGTCTTATATGAATAAATTTCACAATATACATTACACTCCCTGACACGTCTTGCAACCAGCTGGTTATACTGTCCACCAAAGTCAAGGACAATCACTAATTCTTTCTTCAAATCTTTCCTCCTGTCAAATCCAATCAAAACTATTTGCTTTATCTATATATTTTTTTCTGTTCTTCATTATAGTAGAGGAATCATTGATTTACAAGTATTTGTTTATGTAAAATAAAATCTTATCCACAATTTCTATTACTATACGCGGTAATTATTCCCCTTCTGATCTATCCAGAACAAAAAAGATGCCGAACAAATGCCCGACATCCCATTTTTATGTTCCATTTTATGCTACAAATCTTTCTAGCTGTCTTTCAAGTTCTGTGCAATCATCTGCATACATCTGCAGTTCAATCACGTTATTCAATCCCAGATTCATGATTCCAAGTAATGACTTCGCATCTACTACTGCCCGTCCTCTTCTCATGTCCATGTTAAAGTCAAATTTACATACTGTTTTCAAGAAATCAATGATCTCATCCGGGTGTTTGAAAGTAATGTTCATTGTGCTCATTCTTTTCACCTCTTTCTGCCTTAACGGCCATGAAATCCTTTTCACTTTTCATTTGTATCATAGCATATTTTTTATATTAAAAAGGGTGAAATTTTTTATAAAGGTGTATTTTTTTAATTAAATATACCCCTTATTCTCTACTTTTTCCTATAAACAACATGAAATTACTCTTAATTATGAAATTCCAGTAGAGTTACGTCTGTATTCCGTCGGTAAAATTCCTTCCTCCTCTTTAAACACCTTACTCATATATTTGGGATCAGAGTAACCGACAAGCCCCGCAATCTGATTCATCTTATATTTTGTTGTCCTGAGAAGCTCCTTTATTTTTTCTATCCTGTATTTCCTCACAGTTTCTGTAAAATTATATCCTGTTTCCTTCTTAAACTGAGAACTCAGGTATTCTTCCGATACATAAAGCTGGCTCGCTGCTTCTTCCAATGTAATACCACTGTCATATTCTTTTCTTATAATTTCCATTGCTTTTTGGATAAGCGTACTGTACTGCTCAAATTTATGCTCATATGATATCATCCGTTCCAAGCCTTGAATCGCTTTCTCTATCTGTTTCCAGCTGATGGCACAGGTAATCTGCTGCATAAGACTCAGGATTTCTGTTTCGTTAATCTCCCCGCCATAATTTCTATAATTCAATCCAGCTGCCATGCAAAAACGAATAATACTGTATTTTATTTCTTTTGGAAAATATTTTTCTCTTTTCATTTCCTCACAAACAAGTTGAAATTGTCTGGCAATTCCTTTCTTGTTTTCATCGAAAATCATTTCCCGCATTCGTTGTTCTAATTCTACCGGATAACGCACCGGAACAACTTCAAATTTCTCAACTGTCTGCTGACAGATCAAAACTCCTCGTGGCTGAAGAAGATTCCATTCCATAAGGCTCCCTGTCTGAATCATTGCCTCTTCCAGCTTTGTCAGCTGTTTTGTCTCTATCCATACACAAATAATTGTCCCCGGAAACTTCCTACATAACCCTGTAACCACATTTTTTTGAAAATATTCTTTCCAGTTCCTAGCTTCATATACCCGGTAAATGATCAGGTACACCTTTTTCCATTGATCCGAACATATAACAGATGCCGAAAATCCACACTCATGTCTACAGATTTCTTCGAGAAATCCACGTACATTCTCCTTCTGCTCCTCGTATTCGTCTGCCATTGAAACCGTAAATAAATATCCCGGATCATCCACTGTAAAACCAAATCTCCGAATGGTCATTTCATTTAACTTCTGATTCGATATAATTTCTCCATATCTGCAGCTTAACAGAATATTTTCAACAGTAAAAGAAGCCTGCATCCAATATTCATTCCTGATTTTTTCATGAATACGGCTTAATGCCTTCTTAAGCTCCATCGGCCGGAACGGCTGTACTAAATATCCGTCCACCCCTAGATCGATTGCCTGCTTTGCCTGTTGAAAATCTTCATCCTTTGTTATAATAATCACACGGAACTCACGTCCTTCCGTGCGTAATTTTCTCAAAAGATTTAACCCATTCATCCGCGGAAGCCCAATGTCCATGATAACAAGATTTGGCTGCATAACTGTTATCATCTCATATGCAGACTGTCCATTCCCTGCAATCCCCGCCAACTCGTAATTCGGATCTACGCGTTTTAAACCTTTTTTCAGTTCTTCTAATACTTTTTCATCCCTTTCAACGATTGCCACCCGCATTTGAACAGTCTCCTCTCAATGTCCGTGTTTCCGATTGAATATCTTCTTTTATTGTAACATTAACTTCAATAATTGGAAGCATGCAAGTGTAAATATTTTTCTCTGGTAGCGAGCCCTCCCCGGATGTGACGTTCTGATTTGTTAGTGTCTAAAACCTTACGCGTTTCATGAGCCAATGATGGATTGATCTGAAGCAGACGTTCTGTAACATCCTTATGCACCGTACTCTTACTAATCCGAAACTGTTTTGCTGTCTGTCTCACTGTCGCATTATTTTCTATAATATAATTTGCAATTTCCACTGCACGCTCCTCAATATATTCTCTCATAGAAAAGCCCCTGCATAGTTTGTTTTTTACAATCTATGCAGGGGCAAATCAATGTATGTCTAATTCCTGTTCCATCTATTCGTAGAAAATATCATACCATACATCTTAATACTCAAATACTGCCACACCATATCCCGGAAGAGGATATGCAAAGGAATATTTCTGACCATCACATTCCTGCTTCTCTGGTTTGTAAACCAATGGGCGTTCCTCTCCTGATCCGCCGTATTTTCTCTCATCACTGTTAAGAACAAGCTTAAACTGCTTTCTTCTCGGAACACCAACACAGTAATCCGGTCTGTCTACCGGTGTAAAGTTGCATACAAAAAGCAGATTCTTCTTCCCATCCTTTGAATGTCTTGTGAAACTGAAAATACTCCGGAAGATATCATCCTTATTGATCCAGTCAAATCCCTTCGGATCATTATCCAACTCATACAATGCCTTATTCTTCTTATAAAGATGAAGCAAATCTTTATACCAGTTCTGAATCTGCTGATGCGGTTCTTCTGCAAGAAGGAACCAATCCAGTTCTCTCTCTTCACTCCACTCACGAAGCTGTGCGAACTCCTGTCCCATAAAGAGAAGCTTCTTTCCAGGATGTCCCATCATAAATGCATATGCCACCTTCAAGTTGCGGAACTTATCCCATCCTTCTCCCGGCATCTTATTCAACATGGAGCATTTCAGATGAACAACCTCATCGTGAGAAAGTACAAGAATATAGTTCTCTGAATATGCATATTCCATAGAAAATGTCATCATATGATGTGCATTCTTTCTGAAATAAGGATCCAGTTTCATGTATTCTGTAAAGTCATGCATCCAACCCATATTCCACTTCAAAGTAAATCCAAGTCCATCATCCTCAGGAGATCCTGTCACCTTCGGCCATGCTGTAGACTCTTCTGCGATCATCATAACGCCTTTATTTCTTCCGCAAACTACAGAATTCAGATGTTTAAAGAATGCAATCGCCTCAAGATTCTCATTTCCGCCAAATTTATTCGGAATCCACTGTCCATCTTCTCTTCCGTAGTCCAGATACAGCATAGATGCCACTGCATCTACACGAAGTCCATCTACATGATAATGTTCAACCCAAAACAATGCATTCGCCAGAAGGAAGTTAGAAACTTCCGGTTTTTCATAATTGAAAACCTTCGTTCCCCAATCAGGATGCTCGCCCTTTCTCGGATCTGGATATTCGAATGTCGGTGTTCCGTCAAAATCTGCCAGACCATGTGCATCTTTCGGGAAATGCGCCGGTACCCAGTCAAGAATAACACCGATATTATTCTTATGAAGGTAATTCACCATATATGCAAAATCTTCCGGTGTTCCATAGCGTGAAGTTGGTGCATAATATCCAGTCACCTGATATCCCCAGGAACCGTCAAACGGATGCTCTGCGATTCCCATCAACTCGACATGAGTATATCCCATCTCTTTTACATACTTTGTAATTGCTTCTGCAAACTCACGATATGTATAGAATCCTTCATCTTCTCTTCCAGGATGTCTCATCCAGGAACCCATATGCACTTCGTAAATAGACACTGGTTCTTCTTTGTTATCCCACTTCTCACGAGCTGTCATCCACTTACTGTCTGACCAGTTCAGATTAGAAATGTCTGTAATTCTGGATGCTGTTCCCGGTCGGAGCTCTGCATAATTAGCAAATGGATCTGCTTTATATATCTTCTCACCCGCCTGTGTCTCTATACAGAACTTATACAAATCCCCTTTCTTCGCCTCCGGAACGAAGCATGTATATATTCCGAGAGGCTCCCCTCTCTTCATCTTATCTTTCGTCTCATCCCAGTCATTAAACTCTCCGATTACAGAAACGTTTACTGCATGAGGAGCCCATACCGCAAAATATACTCCTCTTTTTCCGTTCTTTGTCACCTCATGGGCACCCATCTTTTTATAAATCTCATAATGATTTCCCTGCCCAAAAAGATAATGGTCAAGTTCTCCGATCTCATAAGGCTGCACTTTCGTCTTCGTGCTGTTTTTCTTAACCATAAAGCCACCTCACTGCTCAAATATATTCCTGATTGTAATGATTTAAAAACCATACAATTTCTTATAGATCAAGGCACATTACCGAATCATTCAATTGGTAACAAAGTTTCATTCTCCCCTTGAACACTATAGTTTTATTATACTTGATACTGTATAAAAAAGAAAGAGAAAATGTATTATTGCACAAAAATAGACAGTCGTTTTACTGACTGTCTATTAATTCTTAACAAATATATGTCATTAAATGTTGAAATCTTTCTCTGAAAGCAGAATTCTGTCGGAAGAATCTGTATTCTTTCCAAATACTCTCTTTACAAGCTTCTTTGCGGAAGCTTTCTGTGAATGAGCGATCGCATCATCCATCACTTCTTTCACTTCTGCTACTGTTACTGCATGATCTTCTCTCTGTAAAGAATCAATCTTACTGTACAGTGCAAGGATTCCCATCTCATCGATTCTGTAACCATTCTCCTGAGCATAAGTCTGTCCAAATGTTACAAGCTCATCATTAATAAAGATCGGCACTTCAAGTCTGGAAGTAAATTTTCTTCTGAATTCTCTGTTGGAAGAAAGAAGTCTGTCCAGTGGTTTTCTCTGCTCTTCAAGAACTACCAGAAGTTCTCCTGTATCCTGCTCCATTGCTTTGTTCAGCTTGGCGAGTGTTTTTTCGTTCATCTGTCCGGCTTTTTCAATGATCAGTGCACCGCCGTACAGTTTACGGAAAATGTCTCCGATTCTCTTCTTATTCAGTGACTCACCTGTCACAATTGCAACCTTACCCTGACGAATATCACGCTGCTTCTGGATTGCCTTTACAACATCAACAGCAAGGACTGTCTTTCCATTTCCTTTATTTCCAATAATCAGAAGGTTTCCTGTTCTGGAAGTTCCTTTGCGGTTTGTACAGTTCTTATCCTGCTCAAGTACATCTACCAGCTGCTCACTCATACCACGCACAGGTACAAAATAAGAGAAGAGTTTTTTCTGTTCCTCTGTAAGCCCTGCTCTTGTACCGATTCCACTCTGTGTTTCAAGATCATAGCGACCATGTACGATAAATCCTGTATCAGACATTGCATCTGCAATCTCATCTAATGGTAATGGTGATGTCTTACCTGTTGCGATCAATTTCGCAGTCTCTTTACGACTCAATGGTGTCGTCGCAGACATGATATCAATTCCGTCATCTTCATCCGGGATCTCTCTGTCATCCGGTTCCTCACTATGCGCTGGATTCACGCTGAATTCATCTTCAAAATTTGGCACTTCTTCATAAGAATTCAGACCAAGAAGATCATCATCTGAAATCTTATCTTCTGCTGTGAAAAGATCTCTTGGATTGATTACTTCATCATCCTCATCGTCTTCTTCATAACCATAGGCATCCAGATCATCATATCCTTCTTCCTCACTGAACAGATCATCATCAGCGTCTTCATAATCATCCGGCAGATCGTCATCAGACTCTTCATAATCATCCAACAAATCGTCATCAGACTCTTCATAATCATCTAAAATATCGTCTTCGTCAAACTCTTCTGCATCATCCCAGTCATACGCATCATAATCTTCGTACTCATCCTCACCGAGTCTGAGATCATCCGCAAGCTCTCCCATATTTTCATGTGGTTCTTCTTCTACCTCAAGAACTTCTTCTGAACTTACTGTTGCATCTACTTCTTCCTCTTCCGGAATAACACCTTCAATCTCATCAATCAGTTTCTGTATCTCTGGTGATAAAATTGGTTCTTCATTATTTTTATTGTCCATAGTCTCTCTTACTGCTGCTCCTTCTGAATCATCTTCATCATTGACAACTTCAGTTTCTAAGATCAGTTCCTCCACCTCAGACAAATCTTCTGATTCATCTGTCAGATCTTCTGACTCAGCTGCATCTATTTCAAGAATTTCTTCCTCTTCCGGTTCTGCTTTCCCTGCTTCAAGGATTTCTTCCTCTTCCGGTTCTGCTTCCCCTGCTTCAAGGATTTCTTCCTCTTCCGGTTCTGCTTCTTCTACTTCAAGGATTTCTTCCTCTTCCGGTTCTGCCTCTTCTACTTCAAGAACTTCTTCCGGTTCTGCTTCCCCTGCTTCTATAGCAACTGCATCTTCTGGGACATCTTCTGAAGTCTCCTCCACTGCCTGTTCTATAAGTTCTTCTTCTGTCTCCGGTTCCGGTATCAGTTCTTTCATCCCTGAAGGAACTACTCGTTCTTTACTGGCTTCCTCAGCTTTCTTCTCTTCTGTCAGTTGATTCACGATCTCAAGATCTTCTACATCCTCAATTGCTGCAATATCCTCTTCCAGATCTGTCATATCCGGTTCGACTTCTTCTCCCGGTTCTGCCTGAACTTCCGGTTTCGGATTGAGTAATTGCTGTAGAGCTTCATCTAACCGCATCGTATCTCCAAGTTTCTTCTTGACTGGTTTTACCGGATTCTTACTGACAATCGGTATGGAAGCAGTATCTTTGCTAAGTGTTCTCTTATCTCCACTTGTCTCTACCGTTGCCGGCTGAACTTCTGACTCATCCTCGGAAACTTCTATAACTTCTGCTGTTTCTACTCCTGCTTCTTCCTGATTTTCTACTTCGGCATCCGGCTCTTCTGCCGCTTCCAAAGTAACCGCATCCGTGTCAATCACATCGGAAGTACTGTCGTTCTCCATCACCGGCTGCTCTGTCAGCCCGATTGATCTTGTATCTCCAAGTGCTTCGGCTCCTTCTGACGCAGAATCTTTTTCCTCGTCTTCTCCTAAATAGGAAGTCAGATCCGGTATTTCTTCTGTCTCTGAAGAAAGCTTCTCATATCTGTGATCATATTTCTGCTGCTGCGATGGTGACAATGGCTTATACTGCATCTTCAGTTCCATTGCCTTATAAACATACTTACCCTCGCTGAACCAGAGGATCAGATCATCACACTCTTCCAGACATTCTGTCATCATACCTGCTTCGCGATAAAGCTTCGCCAGTTCATAAGCCCACTCTTCAATATATTCTGCCTTCTTAAATTCCTCCAGAGCCTCAATCTGCTGTTCGATCGGCGCTCTCTGCGCTCTTAAGATCTGATATCTAAGGATATGCCTGTTCGGATCTTTCGGTGCAATCTGGATAAATTCGTCATAATAGTCAATTGCTTCATCTATATTCTTTGTCTTAATTGCAAGAGAACATAACTTATAGATCACCTTGCGGCTTCCTTCAGAACGGCGATATGCAAGATTCATCACATCATAGCTCTTCTGATACTCTTTTGTTTTCTCATAAATATCACTGACATTCATCAGCATCCCTGCGTTACGGACACGCTTCCAGTCAATCAGATCTGCTGCTGCCGCTGCTTTTCTGTATTCTCCATCTTCCATAAGTTCCAGCATCTCTTCTGTCTTTAACTTATATTCATACTTATCCACTGTACTCACCTCATTGTCATTGAAATATTAGTTTTGGTCTGAATGTGTCCATTAGGCACTAGCCGATACTCTTTCATTATTCTACCATATGAGGTCTGTAATGTCAAAAAAATGCACCTTCAATTCCTTTTGAAAGTGCATTTTTAGTGTTATTTAATTGTATTATTATTATAATTTTATATTTTGTATCGGAGATTATTCTCGATTCTACGTTCCTGTGAGACCTTTGTCGTCTGTTATTTTATCACCTGAATGATTTTCATATCCATTCAATACTTTATGTATTAAATCTTCTGTCAAGTCATTCCTGCTTTTATAACAAATCTGAGATTATAACATGTCCTTTCAATGTTTCTTTACACATTTTTCATTCTATGTTATATGCGGTATTTTTATTCAATACATCTATGAGTGATTCATCTTTTTCTCTTTGCTTCCAGTTTCCGTACTCTCCGATCTTTGATCTTCTTTTCTTTCTACTGGACTTTTACGCTTGGCAAAGGTCTCTTTCTTCACAGGAACCTTCACTCATCATACCACTGACATATTGATAAAAATCTGAAACTATACTGTCCATGGGACTGACCTCCTGTTGAACTTGTATTTTTAATCTAATCAGGCATCTGTTACTTTTGCCTTCTTAGTTAAATATCTTTGGGAGATTTCTTTCTCTCTTTGATGGTTATATAATAACATTCGGCGTCTAATTTGTCAATATATTCATTTGATTTTTTTATATTTTTTATTTATTATCTGCTTTGGTTGTAATTGTCTGAATTTTTAAACATTTCAATTAACAGATTTCTGCTCCAGCCGGCATTTCTTTTTCCGGTGTCATCAGTGCAAGGTTACCTTCTGCATCTTCTGCACAAAGCAACATTCCCTCTGAAAGTACGCCTGCCAGCTTCGCAGGTTTCAGGTTTACAAGAACCATAACTTTCTTACCAACCATTTCTTCCGGTGTGTAATGTGCTTTGATTCCGGATACGATCTGTTTTACCTGGCTTCCAACTTTTACCTGAGAGCAGAGAAGCTTTTTGGATTTCTTTACAGCCTCACATGCAATGATCTCTCCAACCTGGAACTGCATTGCTCCGAACTGCTCAAATGCGATCTCATCTTTCGGCTCAATGTCGATAACAGCT
>ENA-OQHR01001623-OQHR01001623.1-human-gut-metagenome-genome-assembly--contig:-NODE-1623-length-10546-cov-4.478460_pt1 | contig 10546 bp, 7 predicted proteins | sample MGYA00242566_ERZ504725 | MGnify/ENA primary metagenome ERZ504725 (study PRJEB26092, sample SAMD00036217) | human gut metagenome | host: Homo sapiens | study: EMG produced TPA metagenomics assembly of... | reverse complement strand
GGCCTGCTGTCCGGCGGTCAGCGTCAGGCACTGACCCTGCTTATGGCTACCATGAACAAGCCCAAGCTCCTGCTGCTGGATGAGCACACCGCCGCTCTGGACCCCAAGACGGCGCTCAAGGTGCTGACCCTCTCGGCCAAGATCGTGGAGGAAAACCACCTGACCACCATGATGATCACCCACAACATGAAGGATGCCATCAAGTACGGCAACCGCCTGATCATGATGCACGAGGGCCACATCATCTATGATGTCTCTGGGGAAGAGAAGAAGAACCTGCACGTCTCCGATCTGCTGGCAAAGTTCCAGATCGCGTCCGGCGGCGAGTTCGCCAACGACCGCATGATCCTTTCTTAAAAAAGATGAAGCGGCAATAAAGTAGTTGCTTCTTAAAACATAGAGAACCCCCCTGCCGGGAGATCACCGGCAGGGGGGTTCTCTATTAGAGTATTGGATTTGCGGTGTTATTTGTTCTTCTCGTTACGGTACGAATTACTTTTTGAACGCCTGCACCTGATTCCATGCCTTGATAACCTCTGTACGGCTTACAGGATCAGTTGCTTCATAGGTTTCGCCGTTGCTCTTCGCGGCCTTGAGCAGGTCGTTCTCCACGGCCCATGCAATGGCCTTGTCAGTCTCAGTGGCATTGGCGTTCAGCACGGCGGCGGGTTCAGGCTTTCCTGCATTGTTCCACACCAGTTCAGCCAGCTCACCTCGGGTTGTTGGAATAGCTGTACCGGTTGGCAGGGCGCAAATCAGATAGAACTCAGTACCCAACTGATAGGTCTGGTAGGCCAGCACCGCGGTACCCGCGGCGGCAGTACCAATGATGAGAGTAGTGCCCAGAATGTTGGGCTCTTCCTCAATGCTTGCATCCTTTGTCATGGCTTCGATAATAACATTTTCACCCGGCATGGTAAAGGTAATGGTTTCAGCCTTGGGTTCAACAGCGTTCAGCACGCTGGCAGGCTTAATTGTCCACTGGTCAAAAGTCTGAGCATCGGAAAGAATGCTCTTATCAAAGGTTACTTCCACTGTTGCACCTTTTTCAATGGTAATGTCACCATTGTCATTGATAGTAGCATCCTTGCCGTTTACTTTTGCAATACCGCCAAGAAGGGATAGAGTGTAGGTGACCTTTTCTTCTTTCTGGGGAACATTGTAACTCCACTTAATCTGATTGCCAGTGATTTGATTCGCGGGAGCGGTATTTTCGGTCTCTTTGACATCAACTTTGACGATATAATCGCCCGGTTCCGTAGGGAGCCCGCGGTCATTCAATTTCTCACCGGGAACTTCATTTCCCTTATCATCATAAAACTTCCTATTGATGATATCATCAGCATTGACTTGAGTATTGTTCGATGTCACTTCTCCGGTTACCGCGTCAAACTTGAGGTCAACATCCGGGTCGATCACATCTTTTTGTGTCCATTTTGCAGTCAAGGTTATATCATAGTCCGGCATGGAGAAACTATAATTGCCGTTCTCATCTGGGCCGTTCAAGGATGGGGCGGTTTCTCCATCAGGAACGGTAACTTCCCAATGATTAAAGTTATAGCCGGTTTTCTTTGTGGGTGTAGGAACAGAAACGGACGAACCATAGTCGTACGAGTTCGTTTCCTTGTTTTCGTCGTTCTTCAGTGTTACAGTATGGCTATGTGCGTTCCAATGGGCATACAAGGTGATGTTGCTGCTGACGGCTTCTGTAAATGTATATTTTATGCCGCCTTCTGCCTGTGTATACCAGCCAAGAAATGTATAACCTTCTCTTACAGGGTCGGTGGGAACTACAAACGGCTGGTCATTCGGGTAGCATTTTGCAGTCCCTAGCTTCTCGTTGCTGTAAACAGTCTGCGTGGCCATAGTGTCACTACCATTTATAGTGCCACCGTTCAAATCAAAGTTGATATCACACAGATACTGAACTTTGCTGGTTAGTGTATCATTGCCTGTTTTATTAACTCTGACTTTGTCCCAGTCTGTTTTATGTCCATTATATTTTACATCACTTAGATTCGTACAATCATTGAATGCGTTGACATTTATAATTTTAATATTCTTTTCAAGGAGTACGCTCTTAAGATTGGTGCATCCATTAAACGCGCCTGGGCAGATTTGCTCCACACTTATGGGTACTTTTATTTCTGTTAACCCTGTACAACCCTTAAAAGCCATATTACTGATGTTGGAAATGCCATTTGTTAAGGTGACATGAGATAGCGCAGTATTTCCTGAAAAAGCCTGATCCATATTTTTGATGGTACCCGGAATCGTAATGCTTGTTAATTGAGTACAGCCAATGAAAGCAGTTTGACCAATCGTTTTTACGCCTTCATAGATTGTAACCTTCTTTAGATTAGGACAATAATAGAATGCCTGATAGTCGATTTCGATTACCGTATTAGGTATTGTGACTTCTGTAAGTGAGTTGCATTTATTAAAAGCCCACGTTGCAATTTTGGTTACAGTATAGTTCGTGCCATTGTATAAAATTGAGCTCTCAATGTTAAGTTGTGTAGGGTTTTCTGATGTACCGGAAACTGTAACCGATTTTCCATCGGCGTTAACTGTATATCTGAGGTTCCCATCAGTAAACTTAATCGGAGCCGCTGCTACTGCTCCCATGGGTAGGAATGTTAACGTTATGCTGAGTGCCACTAATAGACTGACAAACCGTTTTTTCATGGATTTCCTCGCTTTCATGGATGAGTGCCGCAGAAAAACGACATAGAGTATATGGCAAAAAAAGGTAATAATACCAATTTGAAGAATACCATGCGTGGAATTCTCTGTCAATGGAATTGTAGGAACTCACAAAAAAGTTTGGAGGAATGTACAAGAAAAGGCTTTTCCAGCATCGCGGGCAATAAAAAAGAACCCGTCCCCGGGGAAAATCCGGGAACGGGTTGAGAGCGGAAAGCTTACCGCTTGATGTCGTAGTTCATGTTCATCAGGTTGCGGATGGAGCTGACATCGTCGGTGATGTTGGCATCGCCGTGGATGGTGTGCTTGATGGCGCTGCTTGCCACGGCAAAGTTGATCATGTCCATAGCCTTATAGTTGTGCAGCATGGCGTAGATCAAGCCGCTGGCAAAGGCATCGCCGCCGCCCACGCGGTCCAGAATATTAAAGGTGTAGAGCTTGCTCTCAAAGGTGTGGCCGTCGTACCACATAAAGGCCTTGAGGCTGTTCTCGCTGCCGCTGTGGGCATAGCGCACATGGCGGGCAATGCACTTGAGGTTGGGATAGCGGGCAATGAAATGCTGGAAGATCTCGTCCTGCTGCTCATAGCTGGGCTGCAGGGGCACGCCGTCCTTCCAGTCGCCCTTGCTGTGATCGTTGTCGTCCTTCCACAGGTGGTAGGGCTCAATGCCCAGCAGAACGTCAACGTAAGGCAGGCACTCGGTGCAGAAATCGCGGGCTTCCTCCCAGCTCCACAGGGTAGAGCGGAAGTTGCCGTCAAAGCTGACGGTCAGGCCCTTCTTTTTGGCCACCTTGAGCATATCGATGATGAGGCCGCGGCAGTTGGGGCCCAGTGCCGGGGTAATGCCGCTCAGGTGCAGCCAGTCGTAGCCGTCCAGCAGAGCGTCCAGATCGACCTGGGAGAAGTCATACTCGGTAATGGCACTGTGCTTGCGGTCATAAATGACCTTGGAGGCGCGGATGCCGTAGCCGGTCTCCAGATAATAAGTACCCAGCCGGTTGGAGGGGGTCTCGTTGGGCTCGGTCAGGATCATGGGGGTGCAATGCACATCGTTGGAGCGCAGCCAGCGCACCGCGCTCTTGCCCAAGCTGTTGTTGGGCACTACACTGAAAAAGGTGCTGTCCACACCCAGGTTGGCCAGGGCCAGTGCAATGTTGGCCTCGCTGCCGCCGTAGCTGGCTTCAAAGCTGGATGCCATGCGGATCTTTTCGTAATTCGGCGGGGTCAGACGGAGCATGATCTCGCCGCAGGTGATAAATTTCTGGCCGTTGGGCTCGCTGCCGAGGATGGGATTGTAGTGTTCCATAACGCTCCTCCTAAAAAGTCGTTTCTGGGATCCATTTCATGTGAGAACACATTGTTGTATCCATTATACCGCACAGCGCACCGGATAGCAAGCAAATGCTGTTTCGGCCGAGAGAAAAAGAAAAAGAAATTTTGGTTGTTTTGACGAAAGGGCAGGGAATGGTGTAAACCTCTCCGTCATCATCGCTAACGCTCGATGCCACCTCCCCTAGTAGGGGAGGCCTTGGCAAAAGATTCTCTTTGCGATTTATTCGCCGCTGGCTCTGCAATCAACATCTGCCGCAAGGCAGAACATTACGCTAGCAGGGCCAAACGTAGCGAAGCGGAACCCTCGAAAACGCGACGATATGCCAATGGCTCCCCTATTAGGGGAGCTGCCGAGCGATAGCGATGGCTGAGAGGTTTAGCCCCTCGACCGGTTCACACCCCCGTCAGGTCAAAGCTGGGCGTATACTCTTCCTTTGCACTGCTCTTCTGCTGCATATAGCCAGAACTGAGGCCCAGATCCATGGCGTAGTTGACCACCCGGCGGTATTCGTAGGTGGTGATGCGCCGCCCGATGCCGTGGTCTGCCGCCTGATAGAAGGGGGTGTACTGGCTCATCACGCTGGGCAGGAAGCACCCGGGGTCGGCCTTATTCCAGGCCGCCATCTGATCGAGCACGGCAAAGCTGTCATCCACATGGCCGGGCAGGGCAAGGTGGCGCAGGATCACGCCCCGCTGCAGGATGCCCTCGCTGTCAAAAACAGGGTGCCCGGCCTGAGCCATCATGGCTTCAATGGCGGGCCTGGCCTGTGCAAAATAGTCCGGCGCGGCGGAAAGCTCTGCCGAAAGGGCAGGGGAAACATATTTCAGGTCGGCCAGCCAGATGTCGATGAAGCCGCGCCAGGCGTGCACGCTCTCCACGGTCTCGTAGCCGCCGGTGTTGCAGACGATGGGCAGATGCAGCCCCTGCACCCGGGCCAGGTCGAGGGCGGCGATGATCCAGGGCCGCCACTGCCCAGGCGTGACAAGATTGATGTTGTGGGCTCCCTGCGTCTGCAGGTCCAGAAAGATCTCGGCCAGGCGCTCTACCGTGATCTCCCTGCCCAGTCCCTCGGCGCTGATGGGGTAGTTCTGGCAGAAGCAGCACTTGAGGGTGCAGCCGGAGAAGAACACCGTGCCGCTGCCCCGGGTGCCGCTGATGCAGGGCTCCTCCCAGAAGTGCAGGGCCGCGCGGGCCGCTTTCAGGGTGCGGCCCGCCCCACAGAAGCCCGTCTGCCCGGCGGCCCGGTCGGCTTTGCACTGTCGGGGGCAGAGAGTGCAGGCTTCCGGCACGGCAACAGAAATGGTTTTGGGCATAATATCCAAGTCCTTTGCAAAAGATTTGACAGAATTACTCTTGTTTATTATACCATTTATGACATGGAATGTGGTATACTATGATAGAATATTATATATCATGCAAAAATACTACATATCGGACGGAGGATGTCATGCGCACCGAAAACGAGGAGATCCGGGATCATTTGAAATATCTCTCCCTGCTGGCACGGGATTACCCCTCGCAGGCGGCCGCCGCCAGTGAGATCATCAGCACCCAGGCCCTGCTCAAGCTGCCCAAGGGCACCGAACATTTTATGAGCGACCTGCACGGTGAAAACGAGGCTTTTGTCCACATCCTGAACTCGGCTTCGGGTGTTATCCGGGAAAAGGTGGACATCGTGCTGGGGGACAGTGTGCCGGAACAGACCCGTGCAGAGCTGGCAACGCTCATCTATTACCCCAACGAGAAGCTGCCCCGGCTCAAAGCCGAGTGCACGGATGAGGAAGCGCTTGACCACTGGTACACGGAGACCCTGCTTCAGCTCATTGATATCTGCCGGTTGGTGTCCTCCAAGCATACCCGGCAGCATGTGCGCTCCTGCCTGCCGTCCAGCTGCGGGTATATTCTGGATGAGCTGCTCCATGCCCACTTTGAGGACCACGACAAGGACCTTTATTACGGGCAGATCGTGGGCAGCATCATCGAAAATGGCCGCGCCGACCGGTTCATCGTCCGGCTGTGTGAGCTCATCAAGCGGCTGGCTGTGGACAAGCTGCACATCGTGGGGGACCTGTTTGACCGCGGCCCCCGGCCCGATATCATACTGGACCGGCTCATGCGCCACCACCATGTGGATATCCAGTGGGGCAACCATGACGTGGTCTGGATGGGTGCCGCCGCCGGAAGCCCCATCTGCGTCTGCACTGTGCTCAAAACGACACTGGCCTACCACAACCATGCCATGCTCGAGGACTGCTACGGCATCAACCTGCGGCACCTGCAGCGGATGGCCGAACAGTTCTACGGAAATGACGACCTGACCCTCTGGATGCCCCACACCGACGCGGCGCGCGGCCCTTACACCGAGGGCATGCTCCACCGCTGTGCCGTGATGCACAAGGCCGTGACCATTCTGATGCTCAAGATGGAGTGCAAGGTCATCGACCGCAACCCGGATTTCAAGATGCAGGGTCGGGATTTCCTGCGGCACATCGATTGGAAAAAGGGGACAGTGACCCTGAATGGGCAGGCATATCCCTTGCGGGACACCAGCTTCCCCACTGTGGACCCGGCAGACCCCGCCGCCCTGAACGATGATGAGCGGCTGGTGCTCCGCAAGCTGGTGGAATCCTTCCGGCAGAGCGAGCGCTTGCAGCAGCATGTGGAATTTTTGTACGCCAAGGGCAGCGTTTACCACATCGAGAACGGCAACCTGCTCTACCACGGCGTGGTGCCCATGACCAAAAACGGCAGCTTTGCCGTGGAGCGGTTCGAGGGACACAACTACTCGGGCCGCGGCTTGATGGACTACTGTGACGAGCGGGCACGCCGCGGTTACTTTGCCCCCGAGGGCAGCGCTGCCCGGCGGAGCGGTCAGGACTTTTTGTGGTATCTGTGGTGCGGCAAGCTGTCGCCGTTGTTCGGCCGCAGCGCCATGACCACCTTTGAGCGGCTGTATATTGCCGACCCCGCCACCCACGAGGAAGTCAAGGACCCCTATTATACATGGTACAATGAAGAGGCCGCCTGCCGCCGTATCCTGGCAGAATTCGGCCTGCCCGGCACCAGCCACATCGTCAACGGCCATGTGCCGGTGCGGGAGAAGAGCGGCGAGAGTCCCATCAAGGGCGGGGGCCGTCTGGTCGTTATTGACGGCGGGTTCTGCCGCGCCTACCATGAAAAGACCGGCATTGCAGGGTATACGTTGGTGTACTCCAGCCGCACCATGTCCCTGCGGACCCATCAGCCCTTTGTCAGTGCCGAAAAGGCCGTGAACGAAAACATCGACATCGTGTCGCAGAAGAACATACTGGAAACGGAGAACCACCGCATTCTGGTGGAAGAGACGGACGAGGGCGAGATCCTGCGGGAGCGGGTGCATGACCTGAAACAGCTGGTCAAGGCCTATCAGCTGGGCTGGATCAAGGAGACTTGCAGCGAGGATTGCGTCTGGTAAGGGGCGCTGATTGTAAAATTTTTGAAATAAGAAACAAAAATGTCGAATATCTCCGCAGATTCTGGGCAAAACAGAAAATAATCCGGCAGGGGAAAAGGGGGCTTTGCTTTTTGCCCGAAGTTGTGTATAATAAGATAGTTGTATCGTGAGGGTGTGTGCCCAGCGGTGCGCGGAGAGATCAAGCAAGGACCCTGAGTGGCCCTGCCGCTGGCGGGCCTGCGACAAGGAGATTATAAAATTGGAAAAGTTTGTTATTACGGGCGGCAAGCCCCTGCATGGCGAAGTCACCATTTCCGGTGCAAAAAATGCGGCTGTGGGCATTCTGCCTGCCACCATTCTGGCGGCAGATGTCTGTGTGATCGAAAACCTGCCGGACATCAGTGATGTGGCAGTCAGCCTGAAGATCCTGAGCACCCTGGGTGCCGGCATCAAGATACTGAACCGCAATACCTACGAGATCGACACCACCCATCTGAACTGCACCAACGTCCCGGACGATCTGTCCCGCCAGATGCGTGCCAGCTACTACTTCCTGGGTGCACTGCTCTCCCGCTTTGGCAAGGCACAGGTGGCCATGCCCGGCGGCTGCAATCTGGGCCCCCGCCCCATCGACCAGCACCTCAAGGTGTTCAGCGCGCTGGGTGCAGAAGACAGCGTGGACTATGGCATGATCACCGTCCGCGCCAAGGAACTGAACGGTGCCCATATCTTCTTTGATAAGGTCAGCGTGGGCGCTACCATGAACGGTATGCTCTCCGCTGTGATGGCACAGGGCCAGACCATTCTGGAAAACTGCGCCAAGGAGCCCCATGTCGTTGATCTGGCAAACTTCCTGAATATGTGCGGCGCGGATGTGCGCGGTGCCGGCACCGATGTGATCAAGGTGCGCGGCGTGGAAAAGATGCACGGCTGCACTTACAGCATCATCCCTGACCAGATCGAGGCGGGCAGCTACATGGTTGCCGCTGCTGCCACCGGCGGTGACGTTCTGATCAAAAATGTCACCCCCAAGCATCTGGAACCCATCACGGCAAAGCTCCGCCGTGCTGGTGTGGATGTGGAGGAATTCGATGATTCCGTCCGCGTCTCCCGCAAGGGCGATATCCTGCCGCTGAAGATCAACACCATGCCCCACCCGGGCTTCCCCACCGATATGCAGCCCCTGATGGGTGTGCTGCTCAGCGTGGCAAAGGGTACCTCCACCATCACCGAGAGCGTGTGGGATAATCGCTTCCGCTATGTGGACGAGCTGCGCAAGATGGGCGCAGTGGTGCAGGTGGACGGTCAGGTGGCCGTGTTTGAGGGTGTGGACAAACTGAACCCCGCCCCCCTGCGCGCTTCTGACCTGCGTGCCGGTGCGGCCATGGTCGTGGCTGCCCTGATGGCAGACGGCACCAGTGAGATCGAGGAGATCGGCCACATTGAGCGCGGCTACGAGAACATCGTGGAAAAGCTGCGCGGCCTGGGCGCTGAGATCAGCAAGGTGGATCGGATGCCTGCCGCACTGGAATCAGCAATGTGATCATTCAGAACCTCTCAGTCTGTTTTGCAGAAGTTTCCCTGACAGGGAGCTTTTGTGAAGCCATGACGGAGAGGTTCGTTTCTTGAGGTTTGAAATGTCTGAATTCATCTCGTTATACTCTGGTTCCTCCGGCAACTGCAGCGTGGTGCGCACGGGGGAAAAGTACATCATCATCGATATGGGAAAGGGCGTGCGCACCACCTCGGCGGCACTCAAGGAGCTGGGCCTGAACATCAGCGATTGTGCGGGCATTCTGGTCACCCATGAGCACTCTGACCACGTCAAGGGGCTGGCCACCTTCCTCAAAAAGAATCCGCTGCCGGTATACGGCGCAGACGATACGCTGGATTTTCTGGATGCAAACGGCATCGTGCCCGCCAGCTGTGCGCTGCGCACCCTGTCCGGCGGGGAAGAGGATGTGGGAGATTTCGGCGTGACGATGTTCCCCACCAGCCACGACGTGCCCTGCGTGGGCTACCGCATCCACACCCCGGACAACAAGACCATGACCATTGCCACCGACCTGGGAGTCCTGACCCCGCCGGTGCATCAGGCCCTGAGCGGCTGTGACCTGGTGGCGCTGGAAAGCAACTACGACCTCCACATGCTCCGCAGCGGGCGGTATCCCTACTACCTGCGCTCCCGCATCGAGTCCAACCGGGGCCACCTTTCCAACGATGAGTGCTCGGCAAAGCTGCTGGAACTGATCCAGGAGGGATGCAAGAAGTTTGCCCTCTGCCATCTCTCGCAGGAGAACAACACCCCAGCGCTTGCTTTGCAGACCATGTTCAACACCCTGGGTGCGGCAGGTGTCGTGCCGGAAAAGGACTGCATCGTGCAGGCCCAGCGCCGCAATGAGATCAGCCCTGCACTTACATTTTAAGAAAAAATGGCCCTCTCCATCATTGCTTTGCAAAGCGTGACAGAGAGGGTCGTTTTTTGTTATTATGCCAGATCCGGCAGGATATCGGGCCAGAGGGCCTGCTCCTGCCGCAGGTCGGTGAAAACGCAGTCCAGATAGATCTTGTTCACAGCCGAGATGATGGTGCTGCGCAGGAGCTTGCGTGCATCATCAACATCCGGCTCCAGCTCGGAGAAGCTCTTGGTCAGGCCGAACACATAGGGCAGGTAATTCTCCAGCTCATCGCAGAAGGTATCATACGCCTGCGCGGAGGTATAATGCGCCCGCTGCATCTTGAACAGGCTGTCGATGTTTTCCATGGACAGGACATTTTTAGAAACTACGATGTAGATCAGGCAGGCCAGCTGATCCCGGGTATACTTCTTTTTGATGGGGTGGCTGATGATCCCTTTCTTAACGTAGTTGCTCACCATGGAAGCGGTGAGCTCCACCCCCTGAAATGTGCGGAAACACCCGTTGACAAACTGTACACTCTGATCCAGATAAAGCCCTACGGTGGGGAGTTCTGCATACCGGGGCAGGGCAAACCCTGCGGCGCAGGCCGCAACGCGGCATTTGGTTTCAGTTTTCATATCGTAAGCAGTTTTCTAAGGTTGGTGCAGCAGGGC
>ENA-OQHR01001611-OQHR01001611.1-human-gut-metagenome-genome-assembly--contig:-NODE-1611-length-10620-cov-4.518353_pt1 | contig 10620 bp, 10 predicted proteins | sample MGYA00242566_ERZ504725 | MGnify/ENA primary metagenome ERZ504725 (study PRJEB26092, sample SAMD00036217) | human gut metagenome | host: Homo sapiens | study: EMG produced TPA metagenomics assembly of... | reverse complement strand
CATCATGATGGTGATGATGTTCGAGGTGCTCATGTTCATTATGGTTGTGATCACATCCACAGTCACAGTGTTCATCGTGATGGTGATGATGTTCATGACTTTCATGAGAATCTTCTTCCACATGTTTTCTCCGTTTAGATGATTTTTTCGTAACTTCTGTCACAATAACATCCGGTTCAATATCAGTACAAATCTTTTGAATCTCAGGAAGCAGATCTTCACGAGAAGTTTCAAGATACATTTTTTTCATAGGAAATGAAAGATTTACACTTTCAACATCAGGAAGTTTCCCGATTTTTTCTTCCATTTTACCGGCACAATGAGCACAGCCGAGAGTCTCAAACTCATAAGTCTTCTTCATAAATACCCCTCCTTTCAAATACAGTCTTTAACAGATCAGATACAAGCTCTCCGTCAGCAGTGTCTGCGATCGTATAATGAACTTCTTTCCCAATTCGTCTGCTTGTGATCACACCTAATTGCTTCAAAGAGCGAAGATGATGAGACACTGCTGGTGGGCTCATCTCAATCGCTTCTGCGATATTTCTAACACAGACTTCACGGTGGTATAAAAGATACAAAATACGAAGTCTGGTACTGTCACTTAACAGACCAAATAAACTGGCAGTTTCAATGGCAAATTCTTCTGGTGGAAGAACATGTTTTAATTCTGTAACATCACATCCATGACCATGAATATCAATGGAAGCAATGTTATATTTCTCCGTTTTATCCATAGAAATCTCCTTTTTATAAGATTAAATGATTGCTTAATTGTTTATGTTTTAAATATAATACTTTGAAATATTGATGTCAACAGAAATGAGAAAAATAGTTAATAGAAGTATTGTTTGGTGTAATATTGGAACTATACATAATAGTTTTTCCTAACTAGAAATTAAAAAAATATAGGATAATCAAAAAAAATATGATATACTTACGCTATATAAGCGATAGTAAAAAACGGGGGAACGTGAAATGGCTGAAATGGAAAACAGTAAAGATCTGATCAGTGTATTGTGGAGCGGAGCAGATATTCTTCGCTCAAAAATGGATGCAAATGAATATAAAAACTATCTTTTGGGAATTATTTTCTATAAATATCTGTCAGATTCTTTTCTTATTAAAGTATATGATATGATTTGCGACAGCAAACCACAGACATTAAAAGAAGCACTGGATGTATATGTAAAAGAATTGGAAAGTGAAGATGGCGAAGAACTGAAACAGGGAATGAAAGAAGAATGCCATTATGTGATCGAGCCTGAACTTACATACACGTATTTTGCAGATGCTGCAAGAAACAATTCTTTTAACAGAGAGCAGCTGCAGAAAGCATTCAATAATATCGAACAAAGTGATCCTATCTTTGCAGACCTGTTTGCGGATATTGATTTGTATTCCAACCGTCTGGGAACAGGAGATCAGAAGCAGAGTGATACAGTTGCAAGTCTGATAAAGGAAATTGATAAAGCAGATTTATTGAATTCAGATGCGGAAATACTTGGAAATGCCTATGAGTATCTGATCGGACAGTTTGCATCAGAGACAGGAAAGAAAGCCGGAGAATTCTATACACCTCAGGCAGTATCCAAAATTCTTACCCGCATTGTAATCGCAGGACAGGAAGAAAAACAGGGATTATCTGTCTATGATCCATGCATGGGTTCCGGCTCTCTTCTGCTTAATGCAAAAAAATATGCGAAATATTCTCAGTATATCAAATATTATGGACAGGAATTAAATACTTCGACTTACAATCTTGCAAGAATGAATATGTTTCTTCATGGCATTCCGGCAGAGAATCAGAACTTGAGAAACGGAGACACTCTTGACGGAGACTGGCCAACAGATGAAGAAACAGACTTCAATATGGTACTTATGAACCCACCTTACAGCGCAAAATGGACCGCTGCAGCAGGCTTTCTGCAGGATGAAAGATTCAGTGATTATGGGGTACTTGCACCAAAATCAAAAGCAGATTACGCTTTCTTACTGCATGGACTGTACCATCTGAAAAATAATGGAACTATGGCAATTGTACTTCCGCACGGTGTTCTCTTCCGGGGAGCTGCAGAAGGGAAAATCAGAGAAAAACTGCTTCGTTCCGGAAATATTTATGCAGTAATTGGCTTACCTGCGAATCTTTTCTATAATACTTCGATTCCAACTTGTATCATTGTGTTGAAGAAGCATAGAGATGGCAGAGATGTGCTGTTTATTGATGCTTCAAAGAAGTTTGACAAAGGCAAGAAGCAGAATGAAATGACAGATGTGCACATCAATGAAGTGATGGAACTGTACAGTAAACGGGAAACTGTAGAAAAAGAATCATTTCTTGCCAGTTTTGAAGAAATAGAAAAGAACGACTTTAACCTCAACATCCCACGCTATGTTGATAACTTTGAAAAAGAAGAAGAGATAGACTTGAATGATCTATTATCCGAGATGAAGAAAACAGATGACGAATTAGAAAAAACACAGGGTGAATTCCTGGCCCTGCTCAGGGATTTAACTTCTACAGATGACGTAATTATGAAATCATTAGATGAACTGATTGCGAAAATGGAGGGGTAAATTATGGGAAAACCTGAGATTAGATTTAAAGGTTATACGGATGAGTGGGAACAGCGTAAGTTGGGGGATGTCCTTGATGATATGTACAATGGACAAACTCCATCAAGAAACAAAAGTGAATATTGGAACGGAAATATAAAATGGCTGTCAAGTGGAGAATTAAATCGTGGAACAGTATATGACAGCATGGAAATGATAACAGAAGACGGTCAAAAATCAGCCAATTTACGGATAGTTCCTAAGGGTACTTTTATAATGGCTATTACAGGTCTTGAAGCGGCTGGAACACGTGGAAATTGTGCATTACTTGGGTTTGATACAACACTCAATCAGTCATGTATGGCATTGTTTCCAAAGAAAGATTTGCTTACTTCAGATTTTTTATTTCAATGGTATAGAAAAGTCGGGGAAGAGTACGGGATTAATTATACTCAGGGAACGAAACAGCAAAGCTATAATGCTGAACTGATTAAAATACTGCCGATTTCATTGCCTTCGGTAGCTGAGCAGAGAAAAATTGCCTCTTATTTGAGCAACCTCGACCACCTCATCACTCTTCACCAGCAAAAGTGTGAAGAACTGAAAAAAATAAAGAAATTCATGCTACAGAAAATGTTTGTCTAGGAAAAAGGTGAGCAAATGGAAAAAATTACGTTATTTCATGGAACTTCAAGCAGAATTGTAGTGCCAACATATGGACTTGGTGAGAAAAAACATGATTATGGCAAGGGATTTTATTTGACAGATAACTTGAATCTTGCAAAGGAATGGGCTGTTTGTAAACCTGATGATGAAAATGGCTGGGTTCATCAATATAAACTGGATACCGACCGATTAAAAATACTGGATTTTCAGGAAAAAGATGTTCTCTCATGGCTGGCGGAGCTGATGAAACACAGAGATGCCTCCGATTCCAAACGTTACCGGGTGTTATCAAAAAAATTTATTGAGAAATATGGAATAGATACAGAAGGATATGATGTGATCAAGGGATGGAGAGCCAATGCTTCCTACTTCTATATTGCCAAAGAATTTGTAAGAGATAATATTGATATGGATATTCTGACAGAATTGCTTTCTCTTGGTGGTCTGGGAATCCAATATTGTATTAAATCCAGGCTGGCATATGAGCACTTGCAGGAAGTACAGGACGGTCTGCTGTCTGTTGATTATATGGAATTCAGAGAAAAATATAATCATCGAGATGTTTCAGCAAGACAAAAAATGCGGGAATTAATTGATTCTGATGCCAACAAAGTAACGAATGTATTCAGTACATTGCTTTAGGAGAGAATTATGAGAGCGTATGCAGAAGCTTATTTAAGTGATGTTGTAGAAAATCAGGGAAAGCTGTTTGATTTTGTAGCACAGTCATTCCCGGATAAAAATACAGAAGATTTTATTAACACATACATGAAGAGTAAAACGAGAAAGAGCATAGATGAAGCTCAGGCTTATGTGAATACGATGGATGTGGAAGATTTATGGTCGTATTTTCTTAAAACAGATCATTACAGATTGCAGGAAGGAGACAACTTAAAAGGTTTTATTCCGGACTGGATTGGAGAGTTTTACGCATATTATCAGTGGTACTATAATATACCAAGTTCAGAAGTTGTTCAGAAAATTCCGGTGGATTTTTTGAAGAAAGCCTATTACGGACTTCATGATCTGGAACTTGATCTGGCAGTCAGAAAAGTAGGTGAGGTTTAATGAATATTATCTGTTTTCACAATCCGAATGAAGAAAATGGATATTTGAGTAACTGGTATCCGGCTCATTTCACAGTTGAGGGAATAGAATTTTCTTCAATGGAACAGTTTATGATGTATCAGAAAGCATGCCGCTTTCATGATGCTTCAGTAGCAAAGGAGATATTGAGCACAAATGATGTTGCGGAAATTAAGAAATTAGGGCGTGAGGTACATGGGTATGATGAAAATATCTGGAATGGCGTAAGGCAGATTGTTGTCTATGAAGGACTAAAGGCGAAATTCAGTCAAAATGCAGAATTGAAAGAAAAACTTGTTGATACAGGTGACGCAATATTGGCAGAATGTGCAGTAAGAGATCAGATTTGGGGGATAGGTTTATCCATGAGAGATCCCAATAGACTTGATCAAAGCAAATGGAAGGGGAAAAATCTGTTGGGATATGCTCTGATGATGGTTAGAGAGCAGTTGTAAATGCCAATCCTTGGGAACAGCGTAAGTTGGGGGATGTCCTTGATGATATGTACAATGGACAAACTCCATCAAGAAACAAAAGTGAATATTGGAACGGAAATATAAAATGGCTGTCAAGTGGAGAATTAAATCGTGGAACAGTATATGACAGCATGGAAATGATAACAGAAGACGGTCAAAAATCAGCCAATTTACGGATAGTTCCTAAGGGTACTTTTATAATGGCTATTACAGGTCTTGAAGCGGCTGGAACACGTGGAAATTGTGCATTACTTGGGTTTGATACAACACTCAATCAGTCATGTATGGCATTGTTTCCAAAGAAAGATTTGCTTACTTCAGATTTTTTATTTCAATGGTATAGAAAAGTCGGGGAAGAGTACGGGATTAATTATACTCAGGGAACGAAACAGCAAAGCTATAATGCTGAACTGATTAAAATACTGCCGATTTCATTGCCTTCGGTAGCTGAGCAGAGAAAAATTGCCTCTTATTTGAGCAACCTCGACCACCTCATCACTCTTCACCAGCGAAAGTGTGATGAAGTAAAAAGTTTAAAAAAATATATGTTACAAAAAATGTTTCCTCAAAACGAACAAAAAGTTCCAGAGATCAGATTTGAGGGATTTACGGAAGCTTGGGAACAGCGTAAGTTTGGAGATTTAGTAGAAAAATATGAGGATCCTGTGGTGACTCCAACGGAAGGTTACACACGTCTTGGAATTAGAAGTCATGCAAAGGGAACATTTCATAGCTATGTTGAAAAGGGAAAAGAACTTGAAACTGCAAAAATGTTTCGAGTGGCTTCGGACAAATTTATTGTTAATATAACATTCGGTTGGGAACATGCAGTTGCAATTACAGATGAGAATGATGCTGGAAAGCTTGTTTCACATAGGTTTCCGCAATATTCTTTTAATGCTGGAATGATTCCAAAGTTTTTCAGATATCTGATATTGGACAAAAAATTCAAACATCATTTGGAATTATCTTCTCCAGGAGGAGCTGGAAGAAATAGAGTTTTAAAACTAAGCGATATGCTTGAATATAAAATGAATTTCCCATGTGAAGAAGAACAAAGAAAAATTGCAGCTTATTTTGATGATTTAGACCACCTCATCACTCTTCACCAGCGAAAGCCAATTCCCCATCCCGACCATCCAACTATCCACACGAAACACAAAGGAGAAGAAAAATATGTCAGAATTAGAGTCAATGATAGAGAAAAAACTAATAGAACAGCTAATTTACGGAGATTCCCAGTGGACATACCGAGAAGATTTAAAGACGGAGGAGGATCTGTGGGCGAATTTCAGATATATTCTGGAGCAGAATAATAAGGACAGACTGGATGGAGAGGGACTTTCTGACTCTGAATTTGAACAGGTAAAGAACCAGTTGCAGTTTTCCTCATTTTATAAAGCAGGGGAATGGTTGGTAGGTGAGAATGGAAAGGTAATGGTTCATGTACAGCGGGATATGGAAAAGTTGCATCTTGTAGTGATGAACCATGAGCATATTGCAGGCGGTTCTAGTGTTTATGAAGTGATTAATCAGTATAAAGCACTGAAATCAGATGATGAGGATTCCACAGATGTGCGGGACAGAAGATTTGATGTAACTCTTATGATTAATGGGCTTCCCATGATACATATTGAGTTGAAGAATAAACAGCATTCTTACATGGACGGATTCTGGCAGATAAAAAAATATATTGGTGAGGGTAAATTTACCGGGATTTTCTCAGCTGTGCAGATGTTTGTAGTCAGTAACGGTGTGGATACCAGATATTTTGCGGCAGCAGGGGATACAGAGTTAAATCCAAAATTTATGAGTGGATGGGTAGACAGAAAGAATAATCCTGTTTCAGATTATCTCAGCTTTGCAAAGAGTGTACTCCGTATTCCCCAGGCTCATGAAATGATTGCCAGATACACAGTTCTGGATGAAGATGCCAGACGGCTGATTTTGCTCAGACCATATCAGATTCATGCCATTGAGTCTATACGTGAAGCTTCAAAAACCGGAGAATCCGGTTTTGTATGGCATACAACCGGTTCGGGAAAAACACTGACATCCTATAAGGCAACAAGAAATCTTTTGATGGATATTCCAAGTATTGATAAGACAATTTTTCTCATTGACCGTAAAGATCTGGATACACAGACAACTATGGCATTTCAGGCATATGCAAATAATGATCTGGTAGATGTGGATGAAACAGATAATGTAAATGATTTAAAAAAGAAATTAAAATCGGCTGACCGTCAGGTGATTGTAACGACAATTCAGAAAATGCAGATTCTCATAAGTAAAAGACTGCAGGAAGGAACACCGGACTTTGATAAAATCAAAAATTTGAGGGTTGCTTTTGTAGTGGATGAGTGCCACAGGGCAGTGACACCGAAAACAAAGAGAGAACTGGAACGTTTCTTTGGCAGGTCTTTATGGTACGGTTTTACCGGAACTCCACGTTTCGCAGAGAACCCATATCCACAGATGGGCGATTTGCCACGAACAACAGAAGAATTATATGGAAAATGTCTCCATTCTTATACCATACAGAATGCAATTCATGACAAGGCGGTTCTGGGATTTCAGGTTGAGCATAATGGTCCTAAAAATATGACAGATGAGACGGACAGCAGCCAGTATGACAATGAAGCGCATATGTTAAAGGTGTTGGATGTGATTTTAAACAAATCCTATTATAAATTAGGCCTCCAGAATGGAAAGGGAATGACATATGAGTGCATGCTTACAACCAAATCCATTCAGGTTGCACAGAAATATTATGAGCTGCTTACCAGAGTAAAGAATGGAGAAACTTCACTTGTGATCGATGAGAAAATCAGACAGGTGCTTCCGGATTTTCCTAAATTCGCCATCACCTATTCTGTTACCGAAAATGAAGAAGGCTCCCATGTGAATCAGGAAAAAATGCAGAAATCCCTGAATGATTACAATGATATGTTTGGAACCAAATATGAAATGTCCCAGATACAGAGCTATAATGCCAATCTGAATAAACGTCTTGCCAGAAAAGATGCCAGATTTAAGAGCAGACGAGAACAGCTGGATCTGGTAATTGTGGTAGACAGGCTGCTTACAGGTTTTGATGCACCATGTATGTCTACGATTTTTATTGATCGTCAGCCTATGGGACCGCATGATCTGATTCAGGCTTTTTCAAGAACTAACCGTATTTATGACACCAATAAGACATATGGACAGATTGTAACTTTTCAGGCACCAAAGCTCTTTAAGAAGTGTGTGGATAATGCGGTGAAATTGTATTCTGCGGGAAGTACAGAGACAGCGTTGCTGGCAGAATGGGATGAAGTAGAGCCTGCATTTCGTAAAGCACTTTCTGCACTGAAAATCTGCGCTGAGAAGCCTTCGGACATTCCAGGCATGTCCATGAAAGAGAAGAAAATTTTTGCAAAAATGTTCCAGGAGTTTGACAGCCTGTTTGCACAGATGAAATCTTTTACAAAGTATGACGACAGTATGTTGGAAACGTATGGAATTACAGAGACAGAATATGAGGATTATGCAGGTCATTATAAAAATGTAATGGAAGAGATTCGTGATTCCAAAGATCATGGGGATTCAGATTCCGGTGATACACAGGTGGATCAGGATTATGAATTGATGGCATACAGCAGTACCAAGATTGATTACGAATATATTATTAACCTGATCCAGAATATTGTAACTCCTACAGAGGAGGATGAGGAAATTACACCACAGGAACGGCTGAAAAAGCTGGAAGAAGTAAAACAGTACGTGGCGGAGCTTCGCAAAGATAATGAAAAAGTAGCAGACCTTATGTCAAATCTGATTGCAGATATTGAGAAAGATGACAGAAAGTACAGAGGAAAGTCTATCCTTAACATTATTGAGAATATGAAACGAGACTGTGTGGAAAAAGTTATCTCTGATTTCTGTATTCAATGGTATGCGTCAAAGGATGATGTGATGTATGCGGCAATCCATTACAGAAATGGGAAAATCCCCAATGAAACGGCAATTAAGGCAACTGTTGATTATACTAGCTACAAAGAAGCACAGGAAACGGCTTTGCCGAAGTATAAATTTTATAATCGCATGATGGCAGAATTGAAGAAAACTCTGGACGAAGAGATAAAACCTCTTCTTATGACTGCATAAATCTATCAAATTTATCCGCTCCATTTGCAGAATTGCTATAGTTATTACATTGTGAATATCAGCGCAGGTAATTTCGGAAATGGAGAATGCTTATGTCAAATGATACAAATAACAATGTACTGTTTTCGCAGTATTATGCACAGTGGATTGATGTATATAAAAAGGGTGCAATTCGTGAAGCAACTATGGCAAAATATCTGATGACACAGAGGTGGGTGGAGAAGCTGGTGCCTGAACTGAGGGTGTCAGAGCTGACCAGAACAGTATATCAGCAGCTTTTAAATGATTATGCAAGGGAGCATGAGAGACAGACTACGCTGGATTTTCATCATCAGCTGAAAGGTGCTATTCTGGATGCGGTTGATGAAGGAATGATAGAACGAGATCCGACCAGAAAAGCCATCATTAAGGGAAAAACTCCCAAGGCCAAGAAAATAAAATATCTGAATCAGTTTGAACTTCATACATTGATCGCTGATCTGGATATTAAGGAAGAGCCAAACTGGGACTGGTTTATTCTTCTTGTTGCAAAAACCGGAATGAGATTTTCAGAAGCTCTGGCGATTACTCCGGCAGATTTTGATTTTGGCAGGCAGACGCTGTCAATAAGCAAAACCTGGGATTATAAAGGTGAAGGTGGTTTCCTTCCAACGAAGAATAAATCTTCTGTGAGAAAAATTCAGATTGACTGGCAGATTGTTGTAAAATTCTCAGAACTAACCAAAACACTTCCGCAGGATCAACCTGTTTTTGTGGGAGAATCAAAGGTTTACAATTCTACTGTGAATGATGTGCTTACCAGGCATTGCAGAAGATGTGGGATATCTGAGATTTCCATACATGGACTCAGACATACCCATGCCTCATTATTATTGTTTGCAGGAGTGTCCATTGCCAGTGTTGCGCGTAGACTGGGGCATGCAAGTATGACTACAACACAGAAAACATACCTGCACATTATTCAGGAACTGGAGAACAAAGATGTAGATCTGGTGATGAGAACTTTATCAGGATTATAATCTGGATGATTTAGAGAAATTATCTGCGCTGATAAAAAGTTACTGCTTTTTCTGTTACAGGAGGCATGGAAAAAAATGTGAAGTGTGATATACTGTTAGTTATCTTATAGGCAGGCATTACAGAATAATAAGGAGCTTTTGAATGAGCGAACAAAAAAGAAAAATTGGTTTTACTGTTGCGTGTGTAAATGAATTTGCCAATAAACATAATCTAAGTGCCAAAGAAGCGTTTCAGTACCTTTTTCAATTCAAAGGCATAGCTTTCATTAAAGAAAATTACGATGTCGAGCATACTCTGGATTTTGAAACAATTTTGGAAGACTTAGAAATTTTATGTAAAAAAAATGGAGGTACATTATTAACCAAATAAGCTGTGAATCAGTTATTTGGCTATAAGCAAGTAGAGAAGGTACTATTTTAGTAACATGATGCTTGGAAAAAACGGAGGTTATTAACAGTTAAATATAAATTATAAAATCATATAAGCACATGCTGAGTTTTATAAGATATTAGAGTAGAATATTATTGAAAGGAGTTGCTTCTTTGAGTAAATATTATTCTATACATGAATTTTCAAAAATTATAGGCGTATCTGCCCAGACATTACGAAATTGGGATGCCAATGGAAAACTTCATCCGCATCATACTACAGTAAGTGGCTATAG
>ENA-OQHR01001608-OQHR01001608.1-human-gut-metagenome-genome-assembly--contig:-NODE-1608-length-10646-cov-5.951651_pt1 | contig 10646 bp, 8 predicted proteins | sample MGYA00242566_ERZ504725 | MGnify/ENA primary metagenome ERZ504725 (study PRJEB26092, sample SAMD00036217) | human gut metagenome | host: Homo sapiens | study: EMG produced TPA metagenomics assembly of... | reverse complement strand
TAGCGGTGGCTACGGCGACCGACGACAACGCGGAAATAAGAAATTTAGACGCAAGATTGTTCGAGAAATCAACTTGTTGGCACACTTACTTGATTCTGTTAAATTCCCATTGTAAGAATCTCCATCAGTACCCCAAGCAATGACGGATTCAAATTCATGGATACCAGAACAGGCACTGCCTCTGTGCCCAGCTCTTTCACTACTTTATAAACCTCTGTCTTCTGTGCATAGGTAATCTGTGCTTTTTCCAGAATCTCATAGACCTCTTCTGCATAGTCTCTCTGATAAACAGCTGCATCTGCCGCAAAAGTAATCTTCACCTGCGCATCTACCGGCACATCCTTCAGGAGCACTATTGTTCCATGAAGCTTCTCATCCTCTGCGAACTCTGCATCCTTATATGCCTGTCCGTTTACAGTAACCTCCTGCGGTTTGTCCTGAATGTTGCAGAAGCGGATCTTCCAGGAACGTTTCTGCGGGATCACTGCTGTATTTCCCTGTGCAGCTTCTACAATAAATACTGTTCCATTCTCATCTGCAGTCTTCGTCATTCTGGTGGATACCCAGTTCTCATCCAGGTCTTCCGGTGTGTCCCCACCGTCTTCCCAGAGTACAAATTCTCCTGATTCTCCAGGATATACAAGTACTTCCAGTTTCTCAGGATTCTCAATGGAATTATCATATCCTTCCATGTCCTTCAGTGGAATGATGCTGCCTTCACGCACAAGTACCGGCATCTCATAAATATCTCTCCAGAGATCCACTTTTCTGCCGCCCTTATATGCTCTTCCGTTAAAGAAATCATACCAGATTCCCTGCGGGATCCATGTCTTTGCACTGGCCAGTCCTGTTACCGGATCCAGCTTATCTGTAATTGGAGATACCATCATCTCTGTGCCGAAATAATAGTTGTTCGGTACTTCATAGGTTTCCTCACGCTCCGGCTCCAGATAATACATCGGCTGTACCAGCGGCAGTCCCGCTCTGCTTGCACGACGGTTCATGGTGTAAAGATACGGAACCAGCTTATGACGCAGTTTCAGGAAATTCTTCATTACTGTTTCTACAATCTGGTTGTATTTCCACGGTTCTTTTCCATTAAACGGGTTATCTGTGCTGTGCAGACGATTCATTGGTGAAAAGACTCCAAGCTGTACCCACCTTGCAGTGAGCTCGTCGTCTCTGTATCCAAACATATGTCCACCGATGTCATGACTCCACCATCCAAAACCGATGTTGCTGGCATTTGCTGTGAAATATGGCTGGAATTTCAGACTCTCCCAGGTAATGACCGTATCACCGGAAAAACCAACCGGGTATCTGTGGCTTCCTGGACCTGCATATCTTGAGAAAGTCAGCGCACGTTTTCCTTTCCACTTGCTGTCCAGATAATGATAGTGGTTCAGCATCCAGAGCGGATCCAGTCCCGGAACCTTGGTTACAGTTCCCTGCTGCCAGTCAAGCCACCAGAAGTCTACTCCCTCTTCTTCCATCGGATGATGCAGTTCCTCAAAATATGTCTCAATGAATTTCGGATCTGTCATATCAAAAAGTACCGGTTCCTTACTTGCAGGATCAATTCCCATCTTCTCTGCAACTCTCGGATAGGCTTCTTCATAAGCACGCACTCCATCTGCCGGATGTACGTTCAGTGTGATCTTATATCCATGTTTGTGCAGCCAGTCCATAAATTCAGGCGGATTGGGGAAAAACTTCTTATTCCAGGTATATCCTGTCCATCCGCTTCCATATACAGGAGGTACATCCTCTACCAGATGCCAGTCCATATCTACAACTGCAACAGAAAACGGCACTTCTTCTTTCTCAAAACGCTCTACCAGTTCTTTATACTCTGTCTCTGTGTATTTGTGATATCTGCTCCACCAGTTTCCGAACGTATATCTTGGAAGCAGAGGTGTTTTTCCACATAATCTGTAAAAATCCTGCAGACATTCCACATATCTGTGACCATATCCAAAGAAATAAAAGTCTGCTCTGTTTCCCTGACGTGGCTCTACCATTCCATCTTCGCCCATAGCCATTGTGTGGGAATCATCCAGCACTGAAAAACCGTTTCTGGACATAATTCCATGACTCAGCGGAATCTCACCGTCTGCTTCATCCAGGGTTCTGGCTGTTCCCAGCAGATCTTTTGGTTCATCACCATAATGCCACACGCGCTCGCTGGCTTTTCCACCCGCTACACGTATCATCAGACCGCTTGGAGAAAATTTCTGTCTGTCATAGTGGATTTCCAGGTCTTTGGTGTAAATATGTAATTCCTCACCGCCATCGCTCACCCTAAATTCCGGCACCGGGAAATCACGATTGCATACCATCTGTGTTGCTCTGTCCTCAAATCCTCCGTCTTCGCTGTACTCAAAACGAATCAGGGCAGTTGTCAACATTGTAATCCTGAAATGATCGCCCACGATCACAGCTTCCTTTCTGCATACAGGATTACCTTCCAGCACAAATTTCTTTAAGTCCATAAAAGTTTTTCCTCCTTTACATCAACAACAGTTGTAACAGTTGCTTTTATGTCTATTTTAATCTTCTGTAGTCTGATTGACAACGCTTTTTTTCAGCTACTGAACATTTATATGACATATACTTGTGATATTATTTTCTAGAACGTGTCTGAAAAATGCTTTACGCAAGATGTGCGTCACAATTTGCAGGAGATTTTGGGAATGATTTTCCAAACACACTCTAAAGCAGCTGCCGAAGAGGACGAATGATAATCCTGAGCACGCCGTAGTATAACTTCTTTTTCCGATTCAACACTTTCCCCTGGTACTTTGCGCCTTCGGTTTCCTGACCGTTTGCAAGTACCTCTTTGCTTTTTTCCATATAATCTGATTCTGTTTCGTGAATCTGCTGACTCAGTTTTTCGCTGTCAATTACCAGCATCAGTTCCGTATCCAGATAAGTACTTCGCATATCCAGATTATAGGAACCTACTACTGACAGACGGTCATTTATCAGCACAGCTTTTGTATGAACCGGATAATCATTCATCAGTTCATACACATCTGCCCCTGTTTCCAGAATTTTCTTTTTCTGATTAAGATAATCTGTACAGCCCCATGGATTAGAGCCTTTTTCCACTGCATTCAGCACGATCTGAAGCTTTGCATGATCTGAAATCCCCTGCAATACATCATACATGTAACCATTACAGATCACATAAGGAGTCTGTATTATTACATGATCTGCATTTTCAGTAAGATACTGAATTGTCTGGAGAACCTGCGGTGTTTTTCGCCCCGCCTCAATTCCATTATTGATCAGAGTGATCTTGTTTGCTTCTATCGTATCCTTTTCCCATGCACTGTAGGTTTCTATATCATTGTACCTTTTCAGCAGAGATATGTAAATTTCTTCCATGTGCCGGTATGCATCCGTATATCTGGAAGATTGTTTGCCTTTTTTAATGCTCACACAACTTTCCTTCCATATTTTATGGAAATAATCCTCAAGCTGGTTCAGAGACTCTCCCTGTCCTTCTGATGTATCATACACCAGGATATCTCTGTCTTCATTAATGCCTTTTGTCTGATCCCCCAGAAAGATATCATTGCTGTTGCGTCCGCCCAGCAGATACATTTTCTCATCCACGATCAGATATTTATCATGCATGCGATAATTCACCTTAAACAGATTGACCGGTGTCACCGGATTGTAAACTCCCACTTCCACATTCTCATATGATGCCAGAGCCTGGAAATCGCTGCTTCCAGCCAGAAACAGTTGCTGATAAATTCCATCGATCAATAACTGAATCTTCACACCTCTTGCCGCAGCGCAATTCAATGCGGCAAGAATTTTAGTGCCATTATCATCCGCGCGTAAGTCAAAGGTAGACAGTACAATGCTCTCCTTCGCAGTGCCAATCATACGAAGCCTCCACAAAAGTGCCTCTTCATTATCGTCAATGCAGCAAATCCTTTCTACGCCTGCTGTCTCTGATGTAAATTCTGTCTTTCTCAAACTTTCCACATATGTTTCGTCCGGTTTCCTGCAAAAAAGAGGTGAAAGTATATTTACTAGCACCACGATCAGCAGGAAAAGGCAAAATATTTTTCCTGTTCTTTTTAGTATTTTTTTCATTCGATACCGTAACCTCCTTTGACCAGACCGGAACCCAGATATTTGACTTATTCCTCTTCTTTCGACAATACACTGAGTATAGAGTATAACATAATCAGAAGCCATAGTGCATCTTTTGATACGAAAAGCGTTAAAATCTTTTCACAAACCTTTTTCTTTTTCTTGCAATGTCTTATATGTTTCCGACTTATAAAAATTCAATGTCATCAACTCTTTCCAACAGGGAGGGATTTCAATGTTATCAGGATGGTTTGTATAAAGTGTGATGACTGGTTATAAAGAGAGTTTATCTGCATCTTGCACAGCAGTCTTCTCTCCTGCATGAAGATATTTACCAGCTTGATCCTGTGTTCTTTAAGAGGTATCAATAGCATAAAATACTTTTACGCCCCTGTGGAACTTTCTCCATAGGGGCGTAAATACTTCATTTCTATCTATTTCCCAGACACCTTTATTTTTCACTTTCCCGTAAAACATAAAAAACACCGTCCCCGCGGCAATCGCTTTGTCCGCAAAAACAGTGTTCTTAGTGCGCCTTCAGGGGTTCGAACCCTGGACACCCTGATTAAGAGTCAGGTGCTCTACCAACTGAGCTAAAAGCGCATATTCTTTTGTTTTTTTCTGTGTTGAAGTTTTGCATCACCCTCAACGCAAGTGATATTATATATAATAGTCGTTTAAATGTCAATAGGTTTTTTCAAAAAAAATCAGATTTTTTTCTATTTCATTTATTTTTCCTTTTTTTCGTCGTTTTGGGACATTTTGTTAAGTGTTTTATTGACCTCTTCTGCGGATTTCCGCAGGCGGCTGAAAGTATTATCAAAGTTTTTGTGTTCATAACGGAATTGTAGCATCTTATTATGGAAAGAACTTTTTCGTTTCACCGGCTGACTCCTTCGGGGCGCGAAGCGCCCCGAAATTTTCTTATACTATAATATGCACTGCCAGCCACAATAGATAATCAAATGAATAATCGCAATCCACTTCACTACGGAATTGCTATAAACCAGATGATTGCTCTGCTTTTTTATCTGTGACACCCTCTGGAAATCACCATCTTACAGATTGGATTTCCCATAGAAGAAAATTTCTCTTCATATTCTGTCATAACATTTCCCTGTACCATCTCTTCATTATGATGCAGATCAAAGGTAGAAGCTTCCAGATTCCATCCGGCTTCCTCCACTTCTTCCAGGGAAAATTCAAACAGTTCCTTATTATCTGTTTTGAATTCCACTTTTCCATCCGGAACCAGAATCTGGTCGTAACGTGCCAGGAATTCTCTGGATGTCAGTCGACGTTTTGCATGGCGGGCTTTGGGCCATGGATCGGAAAAGTTCAGATAAATCTTATCTACTTCACCTTTCTCAAAGATTTCCGGCAGAAGTCTGGCATCCACTCTCATAAAAAATAAATTAGAATAAACCTCTCCATTCTCCTCCAGTTCCTCCCTCTTCTGCAATGCGCGAAGAAGAACGCTGTCATACATCTCGATTCCTATATAATTGATATCCGGATGCAGCCGGGCCAGATCCATAAGAAATCTTCCTTTTCCCATCCCTACTTCAATATGAAGAGGCTGCTTTTTCACAAAAACCTCCCCCCAGTGTCCTTTCTTTGTCTGTGGTTCCTGCACCACATAAGGGCTCTCCAGAATTGCATCCTGAGCTCCCGGAATATTTCTTAATCTCATAAAAATCTCCTGTTCCTTTTCTTATATCTCCAGAGCGTGTTTGAAAAATGCTTTACGCAAGATGTGCGTGCAATTTCCTGCCACCAATAAACTACCATACCATACTCCTAACGTCAATTACATCCCAGACAGATATTCGCAGGAGATTTCTTTAACTTGTCTAAAAAATAACAATTTTTTTATTTCTGAAAAAAATTTAGATGGTTTTTTTTAACAAAAGGGTGTATGATATCTAACAGATATTACTATTTTGCACATAGTAAATCTGGTTTTTTTGTAAATTTTTGACAACCAAGGAGGTTGAAGATGGAGCAGATACTTAACAAATTATCTGAAATCGAGCTTACAGCCCAACGCATCATGGAAGACTGCGACCGGCAAAAGCAACAGCTTTCTGAAGAGGCAGAACAGAAATGTAAAAATTATGACGAGCGGCTGGAGTCCCAAACAGCAGAGCAGATTCGACGGATCCGTCAGCAACTGGAAGAAGAAAAAGATTCCCGCCTGGCACAGTTACGTGCAGATACAGACGCTACCTTTTCTTCACTGGATGCTCATTACGAACAGCAGCACTCACAACTTTCCAGAGAATTGTTTGAGAAAATACTGGCTATGTAAAGATCTGTCTCAAACGCTAGAGCGTGTCTGAAAAAGGCTGTGCGTCACAATTTGTGGGAATGATTTTTCAGACACACTCTAGTACATCGTTTCGTAAATAACTATACCAATCGCGTAGGATGCGGATTCGAGTGTGCAGGTCTAAAAACGCAGGCGTAGCGGGCTACGCTGAGGCTTTTAGACCTGTGCACTCGGATTTGCAGACAAGTGAGTGGTATAGTTATTTCGAAAACGATGTACTAGATGACATCAGGAAAGGAAGTGAAAAACAATGGGAGGCGTACTCTCCTACAGCGGACTTTCCACGAAAATCCGCGCAATGCAGAGCAGGCTTACTACCATGGATCAGTTCGAGGAAATCCTCCAACTCTCCGATGTCACGCAGGTAGCCGCCTATCTGAAGCGAATGCCGGAATACTCTTCCAGGTGGGATGCACTGGATGAAAATACCCTGCACCGTGGCCAGATTGAGAAGCTTCTGAAGAAATCCATATTCCAGAATTTCTCCAGAATTTATCACTTTGCCAACCCGGAGCAACGTAAATTTCTGGATCTGTATTCCAAACGATATGAAATCCGTGTACTGAAAGAAGTCATGACAAATATCTTCGATCACCGTGACACGGATCCTGTAGATGTTTCTCCGTACCGTGAATTTTTCCGTCTGCATTCCAATATTGATGTAGACCGGATCACTACCTGTTCCACCATGGAGGAACTGATCTCCTGCCTCAAAGGAAACGAATTTTACATCCCGCTTTCGAAGATCCAGGAGCATGAAACAGCACTTCTCTTCGACTATGGTATGGCACTGGATCTGTACTATTTTACCCAGATCTGGAACATCCGTAAGAAGCTGTTTAAAGGTAAAGATCTGGAAGAGATTACCTGCACTTACGGTGAGAAATTTGATATGCTGAACCTGCAGTTTATCCAGCGTTCCAAAAGGTATTACAACATGGATCCGGCAAGTATTTATGCCCTGCTGATCCCTGTAAATTATAAGTTAAAGAAAGAAGAGATCACAGCTTTGGTGGAAGCACCTTCATACGAAGAAGGTCGAAGAATTTTCCAGAAAACATGGTACGGCAACAAATATGAACAGCTTACCGTAGCCAATCTGGAAGAATTCTACAACCACATCCACCGCTCGATCCTTGAGAAGGAATCCCACAGAAATCCATATTCTGTAGCAGTGATCTATTCTTATCTGTATAACAAGGAACACGAAGTAAACCGCCTGACTATCGCCATTGAATGCGTACGTTACGGTGTGCAGCATGATGAAGCCATGCGTTATATTTGCAACAGTTGATTTCTATATGACGCATAACTGAATAACTGCTTCGCAGTTTAAAGAACATTAACCAGGAGGTGAATTTATGATTGAGAAAATGAAGTTCCTGAGCATTACCGGTCCTAAAACCGATATTGACAGAGTGGTAAACACCTATCTTTCCAAGTACGAAATTCATCTGGAAAATGCCCTTTCCGAGCTGACCGCAGTAGAGAGTCTTTCTCCGTTTATGGAGATCAATCCATACAAGGAAGCACTCACTACTGCCAACAGTTTCTATGATGAACTGGCAGATCCGGAGAAGATTTCTGTCAAACCTATGGATACAGAAAAGGCTTTAAATACAGTCCGCCGGATTCAGTCTGATTATCAGGAACTAAGCAATAAACGTGCTGATCTGGAGAGTCGGCTTGCAGCTCTGGATGAATCTCTGCGAGTGATCCGCCCGTTCAGAAATATTAATTACAATATTTCCTCAATCCTGAAATTCCGGTTCATCCACTTCCGTTTCGGAAGGATTGAGAAGGAATATTACCAGAAATTCGAAAAGTATATTTACGAAAATCTGGACACAATTTTCATTAAATGTGATGAAGATGACCAGTATGTCTGGGGTCTGTATTTTGTCCCGGAGCACGAAGCCCAGAAAGTAAAAGCCGTCTATTCTTCCATGCACTTCGAGCGTATTTATATGCCGGATACTTATGAGGGAACAGCAAAAGAAGCTTTCGAACAACTGACTGAAACACGCAACAGAGTTGCTGCTGATCTGGCATCTGCTGATCAGAAAAAAGCAGATTTTCTTCTTAGAAATCAGAAAGATATCGTTGCCTCCCGCAATGCTATCGCACAGCTTTCCGGTAACTTTGATGTGCGCAGACTTGCAGCATGTACACATGGGGATAAGGACGTTTTCTATATCTTATGTGGATGGATGACAGAGAAAGATGCCCATTCTTTCCAGAATGATATCAAAGACGACAGCCGCATTTTCTGTATTATTGACGGTGAAGAGGACGAACATCTGAAGCCAGGTATACACCAGCAGCCGCCAACGAAACTGAAGAATCCGAAACTGTTTAAACCATTTGAAATGTACATTAAGATGTATGGTCTTCCAGCCTATAACGAGATGGATCCCACATGGTTTGTAGCACTGACTTATTCCTTTATCTTCGGTGCAATGTTCGGTGATGTGGGGCAGGGATTACTGCTCTTTATCGGAGGTTTCCTGCTTTATAAATTCAAACATATCACACTGGCAGGCATTATCAGTTGTGCAGGTGTGTTCTCCACAATCTTCGGATTTATGTTCGGAAGTATCTTCGGATTCGAAGATGTGATACCTGCCCTGTGGCTTCGCCCGATGAACAATATGATGTCAGTTCCGTTTATCGGAAAGCTGAATACAGTATTTATTGTTGCCATTGGTTTTGGTATGTGCCTGATCCTTTTATGTATGGTATTTAACATCCTGAATGCCTGGAAAGCCGGAGATGTAGAACACATCTGGTTTGATACAAACTCAGTAGCTGGTCTGGTATTCTACGGCTCTGCAGTTGTCTCCATTGCACTTATACTGAATGGCAAAACACTTCCCGGCGGAATCGTACTGTTTATCATGTTCGGCGTACCATTGATCCTGATCTTCCTGAAAGAGCCACTTACAGCCCTCATTGAGAAGAAATCAGAAGTTATGCCAAAAGAGAAGGGAATGTTCGTTGTACAGGGACTTTTTGAAATGTTTGAAGTCCTGTTAAGCTACTTCTCCAATACCCTTTCCTTCGTCCGTATCGGAGCTTTCGCAGTCAGCCATGCAGCGATGATGGAAGTCGTTCTCATGCTTGCAGGCGCAGAAAGCGGAAACCTGAACTGGATAATAGTAGTTCTGGGAAACCTTTTTGTATGTGGTATGGAGGGCCTGATCGTCGGTATCCAGGTGCTTCGTCTGGAATATTATGAAATGTTCAGCCGCTTTTACAAAGGTACAGGACGTAAATTTGAGCCGTTCCGCTCTGTAAAATAAACGAAAAGATCATCAGAAATTATACTATTTTCATTTATATATCATCCCCGGGAAACCCATATCTGTCAGTCAGCCAGATATTCAAAGCCGAATAAATATGATATATATGAACAGCAAAATCAAGAACTAAGAGGAGATTTAATTATGACAACAATCGCACAGATCATTTTAGCAATCGCACTGGTACTCAGCATCATTCTTCCATTTGGCTACTATCTCATCGGTGAAAAAAACCGCGGACGTTACAAAACAGCTCTCGGTGTAAACGCCTTCTTCTTCTTTGGAACTATGCTTATCGCCATTGCAGTTATGTTCACAGGTGCTTCTTCCGTACAGGCAGCTGCAGGCTCTGAAGGCACACTTGCAACAGGTATGGGTTATATCGCAGCAGCTCTTGTAACCGGACTTTCCTGTATCGGTGGTGGTATTGCCGTTGCCAGTGCGGCAAGCGCAGCCTTAGGTGCTATCAGCGAGGATCAGAGTATTCTTGGTAAATCCCTTATTTTCGTAGGTCTTGCAGAAGGTGTTGCCCTTTATGGACTGATCATCTCCTTCATGATCCTGGGACAGTTATAAGATGCAGATGTTTTTGATCAGCGACAATATCGATACCTACACAGGGATGAGACTGGCAGGTGTGGAGGGCGTGGTCGTACACACACATGATGAATTAAAAGATGCTTTGCAGAAAGCTATCTCCAATAAAGAAATCGGAATCATACTCCTGACCGAGAAATTCGGCCGGGAGTTTCCCGAAATTATAGATGATGTAAAGCTTCATCACAAAACCCCTCTGATCATTGAAATTCCCGACAGGCACGGTACTGGCCGCAAACCGGATTTTATCACTTCATATGTGAATGAAGCTATTGGTTTAAAGCTGTAAAACAGTTACCAAT
>ENA-OQHR01001607-OQHR01001607.1-human-gut-metagenome-genome-assembly--contig:-NODE-1607-length-10661-cov-4.133881_pt1 | contig 10661 bp, 9 predicted proteins | sample MGYA00242566_ERZ504725 | MGnify/ENA primary metagenome ERZ504725 (study PRJEB26092, sample SAMD00036217) | human gut metagenome | host: Homo sapiens | study: EMG produced TPA metagenomics assembly of... | reverse complement strand
TTTCGCAGGCGACCTCGGTGTTTGCGGGGCAAAACCTCGGCGCACAGAGCTACAGCCGTCTGCGCAGGGGCGGCTGGCTGCTCCCGGTGGCCTCGGGGCTGCTCTCCCTCGCAGGCGGGCTGCTGATGGCGGCCTGCTGCCGCCCTCTGCTGCTGCTTTTTACGCAGGACGAGGCCGTGCTTGCCTTTGCCGTGCGCTATATCCGCGTTGTGCTGCCGTTCCAGTGGTGCTATGCAGCCTTCAACGCTATTATGAGCTTTGCCAACGGCATGGGCGAGATCCGCTATTCCACCATCGTCAACATCATTCTGCTGTGGGGTGTGCGTATCCCGGCATCCTACCTGCTGGCGTGGCTGGGCTACGGCGGCTACGCCATGGCAGGTGTTTCGCTCAGCTTTGTTGTCGGGCTGCTGGCGATGCTGTTCTACTATAAATCCCACGCATGGGCGGACATCTGCGCCCGCGCCGAAGCACAGGAGGCCGCATAATGAAGTTTCTTGCCCAACTGCAAAACCCGCCCAGAGAATTTACCGCCATCCCGTTTTGGTTTTTGAACGGCGAGCTGACCGCTGAGGAGCTGCGCCGTCAGCTGGCGGACTTTGCCGCCCACGGCATTTACGGCGTGGTGCTGCACCCGCGCATGGGGCTTAGCCCCGACATCACCTATCTGGGTGAACGCTACTTTGCCCATATCCGCACGGCTGTCGAAGCCGCCGCCGCGCTGGATATGAAAATCGTTTTGTATGACGAGGGAATGTACCCCTCCGGCTCGGCGAGCGGGCTGGTCGTAAAGGATCACCCTGAGCTTGCCAGCGAGGGCATCACGCTGACCCAGACCGTTTTGCCGGGGGACGAGCTGCTGGCGCAGACGGAAAGCGGCGCGCTGGTCGTGCGCAAAAGCGGCGGCACAATGCGCGGGCTGCACTGGGGCGAGGATGACGGCGAGAAAAACGCCCCCAAAACCGCTGATATTCTGAACCCTGCGGCCGTCAGCCGCTTTATTGAACTGACCCACGAAGCCTACTATCGGGAACTGAAAGAGTATTTCGGAGCCACGATCATCGGCTTTTTTACCGATGAGCCGAGTATTTTGGGGCGCAATGTCAGCGGTATGTTCCCGTGGACGCACGGCTTTGCCGAGATTTTCCGCCGTGCGGGCGGCAACGCCGCCAACCTCACCGCCCTGTTTGAGGGCAGAGAAAACGACGATACAAGGCTGTATCACAAGCTGCTTTTGCAGCGCGAGGGCGAGGTCTACTACGGCACACTCTCCCGCTGGTGCAAGGCGCACGGCATCGGTCTGATGGGGCACCCCCACCAGAGCGATGATATAGAAGTAGAAAAATACTTTGCCGTTCCGGGGCAGGATCTGGTGCTGCGCTGGCTCGCCCCCGAAAAGGACGGCTTGGCGGGCATCGACTCCACGATGGCCAAGTGCAGCGCCGACGCCGCGCGGCTGATGCACCGCCGCCGCAACGCCAACGAGTGCTTTGGCGCCTGCAACAAGGATGACAACCCGTGGCAGCTTTCGGGCGGGGACATCAAATGGTACACCGACTGGCTGGCGGTGCGCGGGGTCAACCTGTTTATTCCGCACGCCTTTTATTACAGCATCCGCGGCAAGCGCAAGGACGAGCGCCCGCCCGATGTCGGTCCCCACAGCATCTGGTGGGCGCATTACGATGCGTGGAGCACCTACTGGCGGCGGCTGTCCTGGCTGATGACCGACATCGACCTACACGCGGAGGTTGCCGTGCTTTGCCGCAACCGCGACCTTTGCCCCGACACCGTACGCCCACTGTTTGAACGGCAGATCGGTTTTCAGTACATTCCCGAAAGCTATTTTCCTGCCTGCACGGTCGAGGACGGCGCGCTTTGGTTACACGGGCACCGCTACACCGCCGTGCTGGGGGACAAGGCGCTGTTCCCGGACGCTGCGCATCCGGAGGTCTCGGCGCTCGAGCCGGACTGCCGCTGCGACCCGCCGCAGCCCATGCTGCGCTGCGCCTCTTTTAATAAGGAAGGGCGCGCCTGCTGGCTGCTGGTCAACGAGGGCAACACCCCCATCAAGACCCGGCTGACCCTGCCGGTGGATGCTCCGCTTTGCCGGTACGATCTGTGGAACGGCCAGCCCTGCGCCTGCCCGGCCGAGCGCACCGCCAAGGGTGCCTGCCTGCCGCTGGAGCTGCCCGCGCGCGGCAGCCTGCTGCTGTTCACCTGCACTGCGCGGGAAAGCGAGGCCCTTCCCCTGCCGCCTACCTATCTGTCGCTGGCCGCACCAGACTTTGCCCTTGCGGACGAGGACGCGGCCCATCTCACCAAGACCTACCGCGCCACACTGCAGATCACAGCAACGGAGCTGCAGACCGCCACGCCGCTGCTGACCCTCCCCGGGCAGGAGATGGCCGAGCTGACTGTCAACGGCCAGCCGGCGGGCGTCTCCTTCTGGCCGCCGCACAAATTCCCGCTGGCGGGGCTTTTGACCCCCGGCGAAAACGCCCTGACGCTGACCCTGACCGGCAGCCCGGCCAACCGCTACGGCAAGCACCCGGTGCCCTACGGGCTGGAAAGATAAACCGATTTTTTCATTCAACAGGAGGTATTTTTATGTCTGTCTGCACACCCAAATCCTTTGACCTGACCGGCAAGGTCGCCCTGATTACCGGCGCTTCTTACGGCATCGGCTTTGCCATTGCCACCGCCATGGCGAACTGCGGCGCCACCATCGTTTTCAACGACATCAAGCAAGAGCTGGTGGACAAGGGTCTGGCTGCCTACAAGGAAGCCGGCATCAACGCCCACGGCTATGTCTGCGACGTCACCAACGAGGACGCCGTCAATGAGATGGTCAAGAAGATCACCGCCGAGGTCGGCCACATCAATGTGCTGGTCAACAACGCCGGCATCATCAAGCGCATCCCGATGATCGAGATGACCGCTGCCCAGTTCCGTCAGGTCATCGACGTTGACCTGAACGCACCGTTCATCGTTGCCAAGGCTGTCATTCCCGATATGATCGAGCAGGGCGGCGGCAAGATCATCAACATCTGCTCCATGATGAGCGAGCTGGGCCGCGAGACTGTCTCCGCCTACGCTGCCGCCAAGGGCGCACTGAAGATGCTGACCCGCAACATTGCCTCCGAGTACGGCGAGTACAACATCCAGTGCAACGGCATGGGCCCCGGCTACATTGCCACCGCCCAGACCGCTCCCCTGCGCGAGATCCAGCCCGATGGCAGCCGCCATCCCTTTGATACCTTCATCTGCGCTAAGACCCCCGCAGGCCGCTGGGGCACCCCCGAGGACATGGTCGGCCCCTGCGTGTTCCTGGCTTCCCACGCTTCCGACTTTGTCAATGGCCAGATCCTGTACGCTGATGGCGGCATCCTGGCTTACATCGGCAAGCAGCCCAAGTAAGTAAAGCACCTCGAAATAGAAAAGACCCTCTCCGTCATTGCTTCGCAATGCCGCCCCTCCCTTTTGGAGGTGCCGGCGTGCATCAGCAGGACAGAGAGGGTCTTTGTATTACTTTTCACACTTTTGTAAAGGATTTGTTATTGTATTCTTCGACATATCCTTGTATAATAGTTGCCTGTGGATAGCTTTTCACGAGAGCTGCCCACGAGAAAAGATTTTCGTCACGAACAAGGAGAGATTACACAATGAAACTCAAGAATGTTGCTGTTGTTGCCGCTGCTTTGGCACTGGCTGTTGGTATGACCGCTTGCGGCGGTTCTGCTTCTTCCACCACCGCTTCTTCCGTTGCTTCTTCCGCTGCCGCTTCCTCTGAGGCTGCAAGCTCTGAGGCAGCTTCCAGCGAGGCCGAGGTCGAGTCCGCCGAGTACACTGTCTACAACACCACCGGCGAGAATGTCACCGACCTGTACCTGTACGCTGCTGGCTCTGAGGACAAGGGCGAGAACCTGGCTGCTGACGGCCTGGCTGACGGCGACAGCGTTGTGCTGACCCTGCCCGAGGACGCTGACAAGAGCGCTGAGTATGTCCTGGAGTTCACCACCGAGGGCGGCGACACCCAGAGCTTCGACACCCTGGGCTATGAGGTTGCTCCCATCTCCCTGCTGAGCGTTGACGCTGCTGCAGGTGCTACCCCCATCAGCTTCACCGCTCCGGAGCAGTAAAAAAACGCAGGCCTGAGCCTGTAACATAAAAACTCCCCTGCACTCCATTTTACCGGAATGCAGGGGAGTTTTTTGCGTATCAAAGGTTTCGCAGCGGGCAGTGCGTTCGTACCGACAGAGAGAGTTGCAGCCTGGCTGATAACTAAAAAATCAATTGATAATTATTTTATTATTTGTGCAGTTTTTCCCTTTCCAACCGGGTTATAATGTGGTAAGATAAAGGCACAAAAAGCAGAGACGCTTAGGAGCTTTCCAAAGCGTCTCTGCTTTTTTTTCCGCTTTTTTCTCAGGCCTGCGGTTTGTTCAGATAACGATAAATCGTAGGAACTGAAACCGAAAGCTGGTCTGCGATCTCTGCGACCGCGCCTTTCATCATCAGGATACCGTCTGCATCCAGCTTATGCACTACGCGGATCTTTTCCTGCATGGACATGTGGGCCGGTGCAGTGCCTTCCCTGCTGATGATCTCCGCAATGCGGGAGTGCATTACACTTTCCAGCGGGCTGCTCAGATCCTCAGAGGGCGAATCTTCCGGCGGGGCCGAGAGATTGAACCGATCCAACAGCGCACGCAGAGCAAGATTCAGTTCCTGTGCAGCGGCAAGTTCCTTGTTGACGCAGAGCATCCCAATGAGCCGTCCCTCGTTCTTGATGAAGTACGTCGAGGAGAGGAATTCCCCGCTCTTGGTTTTTCCTTTATAGTTCAACAGGGATTCGGTATCAGCGTAAGTCCCCTTCTCCTGCAATTCCCGTGCAAGGTCGGTCATGGGGTCACCCAGCTCACGGCCAGAAATCCCGTTTCCAATGGCGATAATAGACTGTTCCGGGTTGGTCACATCATGGATGACGATCTCACACCCCGGTCCGCACACAGCCGCCAGAAACGGAACGAAATCCGTGTAGCACTTCAGCAATTCCTGATCTGTCACATCGTTGTCCTCCTGTTTCTCACCGTAATTATTCTATTATTATTTATTATATAGAATTTTGCGGCAGAGCGCAAGTTAGCAATCTGCACAATTTAGAGTGATAAAATTTTACTCACGATGATAAAAATATTTGTAAAAAAGTATTTACATTTGTGATGTGGTATTGTATAATCGCATCAACAAGTGATAAATAAATTATCACAGTGATTTCGGTATTCTTAAATTCAAAGGAGTTGTTTCTATCATGGCAAAGAATCAGGTATCTACCCCCGCAGCACCCGCAGCCATTGGTCCCTACTCTCAGGGCATCACCGCCACCGGCACAGCCGTCTATGTTTCCGGTCAGCTGCCCATCGACCCCGCTACCGGCGCTTTCCCCGGTGAGGACATCACCAGCCAAACTCGTCAGTCCATTGAGAACATCAAGGCTGTGCTGGCCGCTGCCGGTTACGAGCTGTCCGATGTGGTCAAGACCACCGTCCTACTCAAGGACATCGCCGATTTTGGCGCAATGAACGAGGTCTATGCATCCTACTTTACCGGTGTCTGCCCGGCACGCAGTGCCTTCCAGGTGGTTGCACTGCCCAAGGGTGCCCGGGTCGAGATCGAGGCTGTCGCAGTCAAGTAACATTCTGCACTCCCTGCCGATTTTCTCACTTTTCCCACAGGTCACAACGGGCACCTCAATAAAAACGCTACCAAGAAAAGAGAGGTATTATATTATGGAAGAAAAAGGCAAAAAATTAGGCCTCTGGAACATTATTGGTCTGGGCCTTGGCGGTGCCATCGGCACCGGTATCTTCGTGCTGCTGGGCTATGGCATTGCCTACACCGGCCGCTCCATTTCTCTGGTCGTCGCCATTGGCTGCTTCTTCATGCTGCTGGCTTACTGGTATAACCTGGCAATGCCCGCCATGTTCGTGATGAAGGGCGGCGATTACAGCATGAAGGCCATGCTGTTCAACCCGTTTATGAGCGGTGTCAGCGCCTGGATGATTCTGGTCAACGGCCTGGCAATGTCCAGCTACTCGGTAGCTCTGGCACAGTATCTGGCCATCGCCATTCCCAGCTTGCAAAATCATCAGACGCTCGTTGCATTTATTGCAATGACCCTGTTCTTCCTTTCCACCATCAAGGGTTCCCGCTTCATTACCATTCTGGAAAACATCATCACACTGGTTCTGGTAGCTTCTCTGGTCATCTTCGTTGTCTTTGGTCTGCCCAAAGTCGATTTTGCCAACACCTTCTCCAGCGCTGACGGCGGCTTCTTCCACGGCGGCTTCACCGGTTTCGTCTCCGCATTGGCCGTTATGGGCTGGGCCTGCCAGGGCATCACGATGGCTCCCGTCTCCATGGCAGCCGTTACCAAGAACCCCAAGCGCACCATTCCTCTGGGCATTATCATCATCACCCTGCTGCTGGCTGTGATCTACGGTACCATGGGCATTGTCGCCGGTGGTGTCCTACCCTATGTTGAGACTGCCGGTCAGAACATCAGTGTGACCGCTGAGGCAATCCTTCCCCGTGCACTGTACATCTTCTTCGTGGTCGGCGGCGGCATCGGTGCCATCGCAAGCTCCGCTCTGGGCGGTCTGGGCATGTTCCGTTATCCCCTGCTGCAGGTCGCAAGCGACGGCTGGCTGCCTTCCGTCTTTAAAAAGACTGATAAGAACGGTTATCCCTACGTCATTTACCTGCTGTTCTATGTCATCAGCATCATCCCCATCCTCACCGGCCGTAGCCTGGATGCCATCGTCTCTCAGGTGATGATTCCCACCATGCTCATCAACATCTACATGAACCTGACCTGCCTGGTTCTGCCCAAGAAATACCCGGAGCAGTGGGCACAGCGCAGTATCAAGATGCCCCTGTGGTTCTACAACGTCTGCTGCGTGCTGGGTGCCTTCTGCGCCGGCGTGGTTGCTTTCAACCTGTTCAAGGATCTGACCTTCAACGATGCCGTGTTCACCGTGGTCATTGTTGCTGTGATGTGCGTGTTGACCATCGTGCGCCTGAAGCAGGGTGCTGTCAAGGCCGAGGATCTGGCCGCCAAGAAAGAGGAGATCGTCCGTCAGGCCATTGCAGATACCACTGCTGACGAGGCAGAAGCCGCTTGATTTTTCTGATGTTTCAATGAAGAGTTCAATCCCATACACACTGTAAGAAATCGGCATTTGCCGGAAAAGGAGAATTTACTATGAAGTACGATTTCACCTCCATCATGGACCGCCATGGCAAGGACGCAACCGCCATCGATGGTCTGGGCTCGATGCCCGGCTTCACTCCCGACCTGCCCAAGGAAGGCTATGATGCCATTCCCATGTGGGTGGCAGACATGAACTTCCCCACCGTCCCCACCATCCCCGAAGCCATCATCGAGCGTGCAAAGCATCCCGCCTACGGATATTTCCAGCCCACCGATGAATACTTTGACTCCATCACCAAGTGGCATGAGACCCGCAACGATGTCAAAGGCCTGACCAAAGAGTGCATCGGCTACGAAAACGGCGTTCTGGGCGGTGTTGTCTCTGCACTGACCTGCTATGCCGCCCCCGGTGATGCCGTGCTGCTGCACAGCCCCACCTATATCGGCTTCACCATGTGCATTGAGAACAACGGCTATAAGATCGTTCACAGCCCGCTGGTCAAGGATGAAAACGGTATCTGGCGGATGGACTACGAGGACATGGATGCCAAGATCAAGGCAAACCACATCCACGTTGCCGTGTTCTGCAGCCCTCACAATCCCTGCGGCCGTGTCTGGGAACGCTGGGAGATCGAGAAGGCCATGGAAGTCTACAAGGCGAATGATTGTATCGTGATTTCTGATGAGATCTGGTCTGACATCATTCTGGAAGGCCACAAGCACATTCCCACCCAGTCCGTCAGCGAGGATGCACGGATGCGCACTGTCGCTGTCTATGCTCCCTCCAAGACCTTCAACCTGGCCGGTCTGGTGGGCAGCTACCACATCATCTACAACCCCACCATCCGTGACCGCGTGGTTGCCAAGAGCAGCAAGCCCCACTATAACGATATGAACGTCCTGTCCATGCACGCCCTGATCGGTGCCTACAAGCCCGAGGGCTACGAGTGGGTCGATGAGCTGCGTCAGACCATTACCGGCAATGTGGATTACGCCTGCGATTACATCACAAAGCACTTTGAGGGTGTAACCGTCTCCAAGCCTCAGGGCACTTACATGCTGTTCGTGGACTGCACCGAATGGTGCGAGAAGCACGGCAAGACCATTCAGGAACTGGAAAAAGCCTGCTGGAACGTGGGCGTTGCGATCCAGGATGGCCGGATGTTCCACGGTCCATGCTCCATCCGCATGAACCTTGCGCTGCCCCTGTCCCGCGTGAAGGAAGCTTTCGACCGTCTGGACAAGCACGTGTTCAACGGAGAGTGGGTGTGAGTTATGGCTGCTGAAACTGCTGCCCGCCTGACGGTGGGCGAGGTGATGCCCAACTTCACCTATGACACACCTTTTGCAACTGGTCTGACTCTGTCCGACACAGTGCAGAAGACCCCGAAAACAGCTCTGCTCTTCCTGCGCTACTACGGCTGCACCCTCTGCCAGTACGACATCCATCAGCTGGCCGAGAACTACCATCAGATCACCGATGTAGGCGGTCAAGTCATCGTTGTCCTGCAATCCGACCCCGCCGGGCTGGCGCAGGAGCTGCAGCCTGATACCTTCCCCTTCTCCATCCTGTGTGACCCAAAAGCTGCTCTGTATGAGCGCTTTGGCATCCAGCCCGCGGCCTCTATGGCCAAGATGGCTGATGCCGGGACGATGTTGAAGATTGCCAAAGCAACTGCCGCAGGCTACAAGCACGGTGCCTACGAGGGCAACGAGCTGCAGCTGCCCGCCTGCTTTGTGGTGGACAAGGAGCGGAAGATCCTCTACGCACACTACGGCAAGAGCGCCGGAGACATCCCCGATGCCCGCACCCTGGCCAGCCTCCTCAAATGACATTTCTCCCTTTTTACCAGCATAACCTCTGAGACCCTCTTCTATCAGCAAGACAAACGCCGCATGGCTTCCTCCCCGGAGCACATGCGGCGTTTGTCTTTTCTGTTATCTCAAAAAGAAAGGGACTTCAAGCTTAGACCTTCTCAATGGTGATGGTCCACTCGCTGGTCATGGCCTCATCGGGCTCCAGCACCTCGTGCTTGCCCTCTTCGTTCACGCTGTTGGCCCAGCCGTTCCATGGCTCCATGCAGACGAAGTTTTCGGCATCCTGCTGCCACAGCACACCGTTGGTAAAGCTCTCGTCGGCATCCACGGTGACTTTGTGGCCGTTGCCCTTATCCGTAAAGGTCATGGGGAACTCCACACCGGTCATCAGACGGATGGAGTTGTCAGAGCCTTCCTTGCGGGTCAGGGTGATCTTCTCGGGTGCGGCAGGCTGCTCGCCCTTGGCATCCTCGGAGCAGGTGGCACACTTGATGTCAAAGTCCACATTCTCCAGAGCAGAAGCCACAAAGTAGGGATGATAGCCAAAGCTGAAGGGCATCGGAACATCGCCCTCATTGATGACGGTCATGCTCAGGGAAGCGGTGTTGCCCTGCAGGTTGTAGTTCATCAGGACAGTGAAATCGAAGGGGTAGAGGAACTTGGTCAGGGGGCTGGACTCCAGGATCAGGGTCACGCCGTCGGGGCCGACGCTCTCCACTTCCCAGGGGCACAGGTCAGCCATGCCGTGGATCTCCATGGGATAGGCCTGGCCGTTGAAGATGTGCACGCCGTTGTCGGGCTTGCCGCAGTTGGGGAACAGCACAGGGATGCCGAAGCGGGGGCGGTTGCACTCGCTGAAATTGGGGCGGCGGGTCCAGATGTACTCGTCGCCGTCCAGGGTAAAGCCGGTGACCATGCCGCCGCGCTCGGGGGTGATGGTCAGGGCAGTTTTTGCCACGGGGTCGGTGATGACATACTGCTCAAAGCATGCGCCGCCCTCGGTGACGTACTGGGTGGTGATCTGGTTCATAAGTTGTACCTCCATATCATTTGATACAAAAAGGCCGCCGTACGCGCAAAAAGCACGCACAGCAGCCATTTTTCAATTAAAGAACAACGCCATCCTTGAAGATGGAGATCTCGCGGAAGCCGTGCTTCTCGGCCTTGGTCTGCTCACCGCCTGCAACACGGATGACCAGATCCAGCAGGTCGCGGGCGGCCTCATCGATGGTCTTTTCACCATCCGCGATGACACCGGTGTTGAAGTCGATCCAGCCGGACTTCTTCTCGGCCAGCGGGGTGTTGGTAGAGATCTTCAGAGTGGGGGCCGGGGCAGAGAACGGGGTGCCGCGGCCGGTGGAGAAGAGGATCAGGTGGGCGCCTGCGGCAGTCATGGCCGTTGCGGACACCAGATCGTTGCCGGGGCCGTAGAGCATGTTCAGGCCCTTGGTCACCACGGGATCACCGTAGCCGATGACATCCATGATGGGGGCGGTGCCGCCCTTCTGGACACAGCCGCAGCTCTTGTCTTCCAGGGTGGTGATGCCGCCCTGCTTGTTGCCCGGAGAGGGGTTATCGTACACCACCTCGTTGTGGCTGATGAAGTAATCCTTGAAGCCGTTGATCATGT
>ENA-OQHR01001599-OQHR01001599.1-human-gut-metagenome-genome-assembly--contig:-NODE-1599-length-10710-cov-3.616101_pt1 | contig 10710 bp, 7 predicted proteins | sample MGYA00242566_ERZ504725 | MGnify/ENA primary metagenome ERZ504725 (study PRJEB26092, sample SAMD00036217) | human gut metagenome | host: Homo sapiens | study: EMG produced TPA metagenomics assembly of... | reverse complement strand
AACACCATGAAAAACAAAAAGAGTCTTACAGTAGGAATCATTGTTGCCGTTATAGTCATTGCACTTATCGGCAGCATTGCCGGCAGCTACAACAATCTCGTAAAGCTGCGTGAAAACGTGACGAGCGCGCAGTCCGTGGTTGAAACACAGCTTCAGCGCCGCGCGGACCTTATACCGAACCTTGTAAACACCGTAAAGGGCTACGCTTCTCATGAGGAGGACGTTTTTACGGCAGTTGCGGACGCTCGCGCGGCACTTTCGGGTGCCAAGACGGTTGACGAGCTGAACAGTGCTCAGAGTCAGCTTGACAGCGCCGTATCACGACTTTTGGCGATAGCCGAAAGCTATCCCGATCTCAAGGCAAATGAGAATTTTATAAATCTTCAGGATGAGCTTGCAGGCACCGAAAACCGTATTTCCGTTGCGCGTCAGGACTATAACGACGCCGCAAAGGAATACAATACAAAAATTCAATCGTTCCCCGCATCGATAATTGCGGGACTCTTCCATTTTGAAAAGGCGGATTATTTCACCGCAACAGCCGAAGCTGCAACTGTTCCCGCTGTGGATTTCGGTAAATAAGCCATGAAAAAGACGATAGGTGCAGGCGCACTGCTTGTTTCACTTTTGATTGTTTTGCTGACGGCTCTGCCGGCAGCCGCAATAAGCGAGCATCCGTTGCCGGCAAGCAGTTTTTTCGCCCCAAGCTTTACCGATGACAACAAAATGACCACACAAGCTCGAGACGATTACCCGTCTCCCGCGAGTGACTTTTTTGTCAACGATTTTGCCTCGTGTCTCACCGATGAGGACAAAAGCACCATACAAGCTCTCGGCGAGGAGCTGTACAAAAAGACAAATGCGCAGGTAGTAGTTGTCACGGTTCAAAGCCTCGGCGGCAGAGACATTGAAAGCTATTCGATAGGACTTGCGCGAGAATGGGGCATAGGCGATAAGGACGATGATTCCGGCGTATTGCTGCTGTTGTCCACGGGCGACAGACAGGTGCGAATTGAAGTCGGTAAGGGTCTTGAGGGCTCTCTCACCGACGGTAAATCGGGACGAATTCTCGATTCATATGCAGTTCCGTACCTCAAAAACAGCGACTATTCCACGGGTCTTCGCGAGTGCTACAAAAAGCTCGTCGAGGAGGTTTATTCCGAATACGGAGTCGAGGGCTATACGAGCATTGACGACACGGACATCGGCGATTACTCCTCAGCAGATTCCGGGAACGAAAAAATCGACCTCGCCGTTATAATTATAATAACGGTTCTGGTACTGATTACCTTGATTTTACCCGGCCGCATAATTCGCAAAGCAATTTATCACGGCGGCGGCGATCATCACGGCGGCGGCTTTTACGGAGGCGGCTTCGGCGGGCATTCATCCGGAGGGTTCTCGGGAGGCTCGTCCTCGGGAGGATTTTCTGGCGGAGGCGGCGGCTTCTCCGGCGGAGGAAGCTCACGCGGATTCTAATATTTCACACATAAAGCTGTCGGAGCAGGGCCTAATCCTTTTCGGCAGCTTTTATTTTCCCCTGCTTTTGCTTTTCTGCATTGCCGCAAGGCAACAAAGCAATCAAATTAAAAGAAAGGTCGTGGCGAAATGAGAATGTATGACATCATCGATAACAAGAAGCACGGGAAAGAGCTGTCCTTTGACGAAATCAAGTTCTTTGTCGACGGATTTACGGACGGCTCGGTACCGGACTATCAAGCTTCGGCGCTGCTTATGGCCATATGCCTTAAAGGTATGAGCGACAGCGAAATATCAAATCTCACATTATGTATGGCGCAGTCGGGCGATATGAACGATATGAGCAAAATAGACGGTGTGTCCTGCGATAAGCACTCAACCGGCGGTGTCGGTGATAAAACCTCACTTATAGTCGCTCCCATTGCCGCAAGCTGCGGTCTGAAGGTTGCCAAAATGAGCGGCAGAGGTCTCGGCCACACGGGCGGTACGGTTGATAAGCTGGAGTCTATTCCCGGCTACAACACAGCAATGGCAAGCGACAGCTTTTTTAAACAGGTAAACAAAATCGGAATTTCTCTGATAGGTCAGACCGGAAATCTCGCACCTGCCGACAAAAAGCTTTACGCACTTAGAGATGTAACAGCCACCGTGGATGACAGGGCTCTTATCTCTGCGAGCATTATGAGCAAAAAGCTTGCGGCAGGCGACAAAAATATAGTTCTCGATGTGAAATGCGGAAGCGGCGCATTTATGAAAAACGAAAATGACGCCGCGGCTCTCGCAAAAACAATGGTCGGCATAGGCAAAAGCTGCGGCAGAAACATCATAGCCGTTATAACAAATATGGACGAGCCGCTCGGCAGAAATGTCGGAAATGCGCTTGAGGTTATCGAGGCAGTCGACGTTTTACACGGTAACGGTGACAAAAACCTTCGCGAATTATCTGTTTATCTCGCCGCAAATATGCTGTCACTCTCATTCCAAAGGGACATAGACGAGTGTATTATAGAAGCGACAAATGCGCTCGACAGCGGCAGAGCCTTTGATAAATTCCGTGAGCTTGTTGAGGCTCAGGGCGGAGACGTCGATTATATAAATGATACAAGCCTCTTCAAAAAAGACAAATGCGTTCGCGACATATTATCGCCGTGCGACGGATACATCTTTTCGGCGGACACCGGAAAGATAGGCGAAGCCGCCGTGATACTCGGCGCAGGCAGAGAGAAAAAGGACGACAAAATCGATATGGCTGCGGGAATTGTACTCCGTAAAAAAACCGGCGAAAGAGTTAATAAGGGCGACGCTCTGGCAACGCTTTACACCTCCTGCGAAGCAAGGGCAGACAGTGCCGAAAAGCTGTATTTAAATGCAATTAAAATAGCCGACAATCCGCCCGAAAAGAAAAAGCTTATATACGGTACAATTAAATAGCACTTTCCCCTCCCGGTTTCGGATAAAACCGCAATTTCGCGGCAAACTCATTATGGCAGACGAAAACGGGGGGATTTTTATGCCGAAAAAATACAATACAATTATAATCGGCGGCGGAACGGCAGGTCTTACCGCGGCAATTTACACCGCTCGCCAAAATAAGAGTGTCGCGGTTTTTGAAAGCGGAATATTCGGCGGTCAGATAGTCGATTCGCCGAGAATAGAAAACTACCCGGGCTTTTGCGAAATCAGCGGCGACGAATTTTCTGACAGGCTGTTAAAGCAGGCGTTAAAGCTCGGCGCAGAGCTTATTAAAAAAAGAGCAGCCGCAATTAAGCTTGAGGGTAAGGACAAATATGTTATTTCTGCTGACGGCGAAAAAACTCAATGCGATAAAATTATAATTGCGGTCGGTACAAGACCGCGTCCGCTTTATCTTGAAAACGAACGTGAGCTTTTGGGCAGAGGCATTTCATACTGCGCGGTTTGCGACGGTGCATTTTTCAAAAGTAAAACGGTTGCCACGGTCGGCGGCGGCAGCTCGGCTCTGCAAAGCGCAAGGCTGCTGGCAGAGCTTTGCAAAAAGGTGTATGTGATTCACAGACGGAATGAATTTCGCGGCGAGCAAAGGCTCTGTGAAGAGTTAAAGTCCTTTCATAACATCGAGTTTTTGTTAAACAGCGAAATAAAAAAGATAAACGGCAAAATGAAGCTCGAAAGCGTTTTAGTTAAAAATAATCTAAACGGTGAAGAAACGGTTCTTCCGCTTGACGGGCTCTTTGTAGCAATAGGCAAGGAGCCGCAAAACGAAATATTTGCCGAGGTCACAGAGCTTGATGAAAACGGATACATCAAGGCGGACGAGAGCTGTAAAACAAGCACGGACGGAATTTACGCCGCAGGCGACTGCCGCACAAAGGCATTTCGTCAGCTTACGACTGCGGCGGCGGACGGAACAGTTGCGGCGTTGTCGCCGTAATTACCCTGCCGATTTTCAAATTACGAAACACAGCGTAAAAAAGCTAAAAATCCACACGCCTCGGCCGAGCGTTTATAAGGCAGTTTTGCTTCGCAGCTTCACAGCCGTACATTTTTTATGCGAAACCGATACTTCCTTATGAACGCTCTACCTTATTATTGATACACGGCGGTTTTTGTGTTATTATAGTCGCCGTAATTAAAATCAAGGTAAAGAGTGCCCGTCTCTGCGGCATTTCGTCGGTTTCGGCGCGGCACGGTAACAAATAAGGTGAAAAAATGAAACTCATAGGCGCGGCAGTAAACTGCGGAGCTGTTTTTTTAGGCTCTCTTTTAGGTCTGCTGTTTAAAAAGGGTATTCCGGAACGCGTGCAAAAAAGTCTTAACTATGCGCTGTCGCTGTGCGTACTCTACATAGGAATCAAGGGTTCGCTTAAAGGAGAAAATACATTGATTGCCGCCCTGTCGCTCGCGATAGGAACAATAATAGGCGAGCTCATTGACATTGACAGGCATTTAAACAAATTCGGCGACTTTTTGCAAAAGAAGCTGAGCCGCAATACCGAAAATTCATCGTTCGGCGAGGGCTTTGTAAATGCCACGCTTTTCACCTGCGTCGGAGCTATGGCAATAGTCGGCGCGATTGAAGCCGGTATGCAGGGCAGCTTTTCAACATACTATGCAAAAGCTCTGCTCGACTGCTTTTTTGTGATGATAATGACTACCACATTCGGAATAGGCTGTTTCTTCTCCGGAATTATAGTTTTTGTCTACGAAGCGATTTTGACGCTCGGCGCCGGCTTTCTCTCGTCATTTCTCTCCGACAGTATGATAAACGAGATGTCGTGCGTCGGCTCCGTACTTATAATAGCCATAGCTCTCAACACAATGAAGGTCACAAAAATAAAGGTTGCAAACCTGCTGCCGTCGGCATTTATGCCGCTCTTACTGTGCCTTTTTATTCATTGACTTTTACTTTTTTTATGCTATATTATATGTGGTTATATATGATTTTTTGGGGGAATTGTAATTGAAGATTATTGTTGCAGGTGACGGTAAGGTCGGTGCCACGCTTACACGTCAGCTGACCGCAGAGGGATATGACATTACTCTTATCGACTCAAACAAGGATGTTTTGAGCTCAAGCATGGAGCAATTCGACATAATGACCGTACACGGCAACTGTGCCACCAAAGACACGCTGCTGAAGGCGGGAATTACAGACACCGACCTCATAATAGCCGCCACAAGCGCGGACGAGGTAAATCTTTTGTGCTGCATTACCGCTCACGGACTTAACAAGAACCTGCACACAATAGCGCGAATCCGCAATCCCGAATACAGCAGTCAAATCTATGATATGCGCGATATGTATGCGCTGTCCATGACCGTAAACCCCGAAAAGCAGGCGTCAAGTGCCATAGAAAAGCTTCTCAGATACCCGGGATTTTTAAAGCATGACACCTTTGCTAAGGGGCGCGTCGATATAGTTGAGCTGCGCGTCAAAAGCGACAGCAAGCTCTGCAACATTCCTCTGAGCTCCCTGCCCGCGCAGACAAAATGTAACGTACTTGTTTGTGCGGTAATCAGAAACGGTGAAGCACTCGCACCAAACGGCGATTTCGTCTTACAGGCCGGCGACAGGATATTTGTCACGGCGTCTGTGGACAACCTCTCAATGCTTTTGAAGAGTCTCGGTATGACGCCGAAAAAAACCAAAAACATACTTATCTGCGGCGGCGGAAAAATCAGCTATTACCTTGCAAAGCGTCTTGAAAAAAGCAGCGTTTCGGTAACTCTTGTAGAGAAAGACGAAAAACGCTGTGTTGAGCTTGCCTCGCTTCTGCCGACAACGAATATAATCCACGGCGACGCGAGCGACCAAAATCTTCTCAACAGCGAGGGGCTGGCCGACTGCGAGGCGGTTGTTACCGCTACCGGGCTTGACGAAATGAATATGATAATTTCGCTCTATGCCAACAATGTGGGTGTTCCGCAGACAATAACAAAGCTCAGTCGAATAGACAGCGGCAGTATTCCTTCAAACATTCCGCTCGGCAGCATCATCTGTCCCAAGGAGCTGTGCTGCAACTCAATAGTACGCTATGTCAGAGCTATACAGAATCAAAGCGGTGCGGCAATCGCCGTTCACTTTATCGCAGACGGTCAGGCGCAGGCCATAGAATTCCGAGTTGACGAGCAGACAAAGCATTGCGGAGAGCCTCTTAAGGATATAAAAATTCGCAAAAATGTCCTTGTTGTCTGCATAACGCATAACGGTAAAATCGAAATACCCAACGGTAATTCTTCGTTTAAAAAAGGTGACGGCATCATTATTGTCACAAGCAGCGGAGATGTGGTGCGACAGCTTAACGACATATTTATTTAATGGGGTAAAAGTGCTTTATGAACTATAAAATGATGGGTCGTATTTTTGCGGAAATATTGGCGCTCGAAGCGTTTTTTATGCTTCCGCCGCTGTTTATAAGCATTTATGACGGAGTCGATGTTGCGGCAAAGGCCTTTTTATATACAATAGGCATACTGATAGCGGTATCCGCATTTTTGTGGCTTATCTGCCGCAAAGCAAAGCGCGGCTTTTACGCTCAGGAGGGCATAGTTTGCGTTGGCCTCGGTTGGATTTTTTTAAGTCTTTTCGGTGCATTGCCCTTTTTTATATCGGGCGAAATACCGTTTTACATCGACGCGTTTTTTGAGATGGTTTCGGGTTTTACAACGACCGGTGCGTCAATAGTGCCCGTTGTTGAGGACTTATCACGCGGAATTTTATATTGGCGAAGCTTCAGCCACTGGCTCGGCGGAATGGGTGTGCTTGTATTTTTGCTTGCCATTGTCCCGTCAAATTCAAAATCAGGCGGCTCGAGGCTGCACCTTTTAAAGGCGGAAAGCCCGGGACCCGATGTCGGTAAGCTCGTACCCAAAATGCGCGATACCGCCATGATACTGTATGTACTGTATATAGTGCTTACTCTTTTTAATATATTGTTTTTGCTCGCCGGAAAAATGCCTCTTTTTGACGCGCTGTGCACGGCATTCGGCACCGCAGGAACCGGCGGCTTCGGAATCAAAAATGACAGCATAGCGGGTTACAGCATTTATATACAGTGGGTTTGCACCGTGTTTATGATGCTCTTCGGCGTAAACTTCAACTGCTATTACTTGCTCATTATGCGCCAATTCAAGGCACTCTTTAAAAATGAGGAGGTTCGCTGTTACTTCGGAATTTCAATTATGAGTGCTGCGCTGATAGCCATTGACATCCGCAAAATATACCCGACAATTCACGAAACGATTCGCCACGCCTGCTTCCAGGTAGCAAGTATCATGACGACTACGGGCTTTGCGACTACGGATTTTGACACATGGCCGAGCTTCTCAAAAACCATTTTGCTTACACTTATGGTCATAGGCGCGTGCGCCGGCTCTACCGGCGGCGGTCTCAAGTGCGCAAGAGTTCTGTTGCTTTTCAAAAATTTACGCAGAAACATTCACAAGATACTTCACCCGAGAAGAGTTCAGGTTGTACACGTAGACGGCACACCCGTTGACGAAAAAATAATCAACGGCACAAGCGTTTATCTCGCCGCATATTTTATTTTGGTTGTTCTGAGTATACTGCTTATATCGGTTGACAACAAGCCGCTTGTAACAAATTTGTCCGCTGTGCTGTCCTGCTTCAACAACATCGGCCCCGGTCTTGAGATAGTCGGACCCACCGGAAACTTCAGCTCTTACAGCGCGTTTTCAAAGCTTGTGCTGATATTTGATATGCTCGCCGGCAGACTTGAGATATTCCCGATTTTGGCCCTTATTTCAAGGGGCGCATGGAAAAAAGCTTGACGCACCGTATACCGCACATTTATATTTTAAGCTCCCGATTTCGTTCGGGAGCTTTTTTGCGATTTGCTTTACTCTCCATCGGTGCACAGCCGACTGTCATTTAAATAAAAACGAGCGCGTAACCTTTGCCTCTTCTTTACCCTGCTTAAAGTCAAACCGGAAATGCGTATATCTCGGCTTTGTAAAACCTTAAAATCAATAAAATAAGCTGCCCTCCCCGGTCGCTTCGTGCGATAAGGAGGGCAGCTATATGCTTATTCGGTTTTATTTTGTTTGCCGATTATTATTTCTTGCCTTTTTTAGCGAGCTTTTCGGCTTTTTTCTGTGCCTTGTATGCGGCGTCCTCAGCCTTAAGTCTTTCAACCTCGGCGTCTCTTGCCTTTTTAGCCTCTGCCTCACGCTCTTTTGCCTCGTCATAGAGAGCCTCTATCTCACCGAAATGCTGATAGTACTTCTCCTGATTTATAAGGCGTTCGGCGTCAAGATACGGCTTTGCGGCACGGTTAAAGTATGCGTGCCTGTCCATTTCCTTCTTAGACATATCGCGCGCCTGCTTGCGCTCGCTTGCAGTCTTTTTGATATCTGCACGAAGCATCTGAACCTTTTCGCTGTTGCCAGCCTTTTTGGCGTCGCTAAGCTCGGTATAAAGCGTCTTGAGTCTGTCGTCGCAAGCGTCCTCTTGGTCAAAGTACTTCTCAAGCACGGAGAAGTCAAGGCGCTCGAACTTAACTGACGGGTCGCCGTAATACTTCTGTATGGCCTTATAAGCTGACTTTTTCTTCTTGGCAACCGAAATCGCAAACTTGCGTATCTGCTTTTCTTCGCTGTCGGTCTTGGGAAGAGCCTTAGCCTCGGCAAGCTCCTTGTTTATATCGTCAAGAGTGATTTTGCGAAGGCCTTCAAGTCCGCCGTCGTAAACCTTTTTATATGTCTTGAGCTGATACTTAACAAGATTAGACGAGAACTTATCAAGCTCCTCGCATACGAATTTGGCAATCTCAATGTCCTCATTCTTCTGAACAGCTGCCTTGTAAGCCTTTTTCTGAGCCTTCTTTTCGGCCTTGTCGCTGATACCCTTGTACCACTTTTTTCTGACATCAACGGGCTTTTCGGCGGCGAGAGCTCTTGACTCTCTGATTATATCGACAGCCTCTACAAGCTCTTTATCCTCAATGGCGCCGTTATTGTAGTCCTCAAACATAGCGCGTACCTTGAGCACCTTAACCACGGACTTCTGTTTTCTCTCGTTAAAGTCATACCAGAAATAAGGTATAACGTTGAAAAGAGCACCGAGAGCCGAGAAGAGTATGAGCACTTTCAATAAGTTTTCGAGAATATTCGGGTCGTAAAGTGCGGAATATGCGTTGCTGTAATTGTTCTGGCCGTTTGCCATCTGTTCGGAGAGTATTTCACCTACGGTTTTGCCGTCGCCGAGCATTCTGCCGAGAATGTCGGGATTTGATGTGACGGCGAGAGCGTTATCGGTTGTGATACCGCCTTTCTTGTATACTACGGGAAGAACGGCACTCGTAAGAAGTGCGATAACGGTACCGATTGTAGCAACTGCCGAGAACATACCGTCAATTCTTTCACCGCTCTTATACTGCTGATAATCACGAATGTCTGCCTGAATTGCGGGGTTTAAAATAAGCGCAAACGAACCCATAAACGCATTGAGGTAAAGGCAGCCCATAATAGCCCAAATGGTGGAGCCGTTCATCTGAGAGGTAAACGGAAGCATCATAAGAATGAATATGATATTCATAATATTCGTAACAACAAGCACGAACTTTTTGCCCCATTTTCTGATGCACATGGGAGCTAAGATCATACCCCAAAGCGAAGCGTTGCCGTAAATGGTAACAACAAGTCCGTATACGTTACCGGAGCAAACGCCGCCGTAGTTATAAAGCCAATAGAGAACGTTTGCGTACGATGCCTCAAGGAAGCCTATCCAGCCGGCAAAGGAGATTATCCAGAAGTACTTGTTGCCGGCAACCTCTCTGAGAGCGTCGGAGAACTTGATTTGAATTACGTGCGTTCTCGCCTGAACTATCTTTTCCTGAGTGTTCTTATAAACGAGTATGCAAAGAAGTATGCCGCCGATACCGATTAACGGATAAAGAAGTCTGTAAACACGGATATCGGTCGAATTCGTGTGGAAAACATTCTGAGCTATAATCGGTGTAATAAGGTTTACTATGGTCGGAGCGAGTGAATAAACGACGCTCTTTATAGCCGCAACATCGGCTCTCTCCTGTGAATTCGGCGAGAGAACGTGTATAAGATTCTCATAGCTGTCATAGAAGAAATAATAGAAGAAATGCAAGAGCAGGTTGAAAATAAGTATCAAAGTGCACTTTACAAAATATGCCCTTGTTACGCCGAAAAGCATTCCCTCACCGAACAAAGCACCGAATTTATCGTACGGGAACCACACCATCAGCACACAGATTATTGTGGTCGGAATACCCATTGACACTATGTAGGGTCTGTACTTACCCGCTTTATTTCTTGTGTTATCAATAATATTTGCCCTGATTCCCGTAAGCGGGATATTGGCAAGAACTGCAATAACATAAAGAACATACATATCCGTCGGATTTACGCCGAGTGTACTCGAAATAAGAGTGTTACCCGTCGCAAGAAGACAAGCGGTGCCGAGAGTTATGATGAAATACGCACCGATGCCGCCGACAGAATACGCCGCTACCTCTTTAAAGGGCATATATTTGCCCTCGGGCGGCCTTCTCCAGTAGGTCTTAATGTTGTCAGCCAAAGTACTGAGCTGTTCCTTTAACTTCATTCGATTTCCTCCCATATTTTTATACAACGTTGTTATTCTAACACAAAACGATAGGCTTTTCAATAAACTTTTATATCTGTATTGTCAAAAAAACTATAAAAAAATTCACAATAACACACAAAACTCACATATATCCGAAAAATACCCGTTTTCCT
>ENA-OQHR01001591-OQHR01001591.1-human-gut-metagenome-genome-assembly--contig:-NODE-1591-length-10753-cov-4.132540_pt1 | contig 10753 bp, 8 predicted proteins | sample MGYA00242566_ERZ504725 | MGnify/ENA primary metagenome ERZ504725 (study PRJEB26092, sample SAMD00036217) | human gut metagenome | host: Homo sapiens | study: EMG produced TPA metagenomics assembly of... | reverse complement strand
CGGGATATTCCCCTGTGATCTCGTAGATTGCATTGCTTGTTTTCACGACCTCCTCCCTCGCTTCCTCTTCTGATACTTTCGTAAGCTGAACATGATGAAACGTATGATTTCCGATCAGATGGCCTTCCGCATGCATCCGGCGGACGATTTCTTCGTTTCCGGCAAGACACTGCCCCTGCAGAAAAAACGTTGCCGGAATTTCATTTTCTTTTAAAATTTCAAGCACCTCCGGCGTATAGCACGCATTCGGCCCGTCATCAAATGTCAGCGCCGCACGGCGGGGCACACTTTTTTCTGCTTCCGCCGCTGTCTCTTTCGCGCCTTCTCTTTCACACCGTGCCAGCTCTGCAAACAGAATAGCCGCCATTATCACAGCCAGAAGCGGCAGAGGAACGTGCCGCACTTTTCGGAATCTCCGCATGGTCTGCCCTTCGCACTTTCTTCTGCATTCCCTGTATTATATGAAAAACAGGAGAAAAGATGCCGCACCCGGCGGTTCTTTTCTCCTGTTTTTGTTCTTTATGTATCCTGTACCTGAAGAATATACGTACCGGACGCAGTATCCTGGTAAACGATATCTCCGATGGACTGCAGCAGCGATTCATTCAGCGCATCGCCATATTTCTCCTTTTCTTTGCTTCCCACAAAAATGTAGGTCACATGATACTGCTCCAGCAGGCGCAGCACTTCATTCGTATCGGTCGAGGTGTACATCTGTTTCACGTCCTCGGCGCGGACATTTAAGTCTGCGGGATCCCCTCTCCAGAGCCATTCATGGACATACCATCCAAGCACGGTCGGAAGGCCGGTCATTGCGGAAACACGCTCGTAATCGCTGTAGCTGTCGCCGTTCGCCTCAAGCACAACCGACTGTCCTTCTATTGTTTCATCCAGCCAGCGGATGGCACCTGCGTCCTCGGAAAAGACATTTTCCAGATATGCTGTCGCATCGAGTCCGCGGTACTCGGACAGATCGAAAACATTTCCGAACCAGGAGTACACGCTCGTTCCAAAATAGCCGAACGTCCATAAAAGCAGTACCAGCCCGATTCCGCCGAACACCTGCAGAATCCGCTCTTTTTTCCAGAGCAGGAACCGCGTGATGATGTAGCTCATGCAGATACCGAACAGGATAAATGCCTGATACGTCAGCTTGAACATCGTGTTGGAGCGCGCATACGATTCTTCGTAGATATCGCGCACATAGACGAGCTCCGGAATGATGATAAGGCCGATGGCACAGAGGCCTAAAATACCGATCACCATATCGCTCACCGCAATCTCTCTCCAGAAATTACAGAAGGCAGAAACTTTTTTTGGCTTTTCCGCCGTTTCTTTTTCGCCCGGCTCCGGTTTTTTCTCTCCCAGAATCAGGGCAACGGCCTGCTCTTCCACCTCTTCCTGCGTCTTTCCATCGGCAAGTACAATCTGTCCCTGCCTCTCCATGCCCGGAAGATGACAGTTTTTCCGCCATGCTAGCAGAACGGCTGCGATAAACAGCACAACGAGCACCGTCGGAAGGCCCCAGAGAATCGTCAGCTGATACAGCATCGAATGGTGCCTGGCAATGCCGACACCGGAAACCATCGTCTCAAACTTCATTGTAAACGGAAGGGCGACAATCGTTCCAATTGCAAAAACTTCTGCAGCCTGCAGGAGAACCGTTCCGATCGTCTCTTTCGCCCGCGCATGATACCGGTACAGCGCACTGTACAGAGAGAAGCCTGCAATCACGACGAAATAGATAACAAAATCCCAGTAGTTGGACCAGTGGAACACACCGATCAGAAAGCCCGCCGCGATGATCTGCGGCTGAAGCAGAACGTCTTTTAACGACCATTTCCACTCTTTTTCCGGATCACGGCAGGTATTTTTCACGTAGGAATATAAAAGGCCCAGCACCAGCAGGACGAACATGACATTCACCACATGGGCATGCAGGTCGCCGAGCACAAAGGAATACGATGGAAACTCATGAATCGTGCGGTCATTTTCCACAAGCGGGTCATACCCGATATAGCGGGTCGAACTCGGGAACCAGTAAGCCGATTCGTTCAGTCCCAGCCACTGTCGGATGCAGCCGTAAATCACATAGTGCATATTTCCTGCAAGGGAAACGGCGCCTCCCGAAAGAAGACCGCCAAGCACCGGTGCAATCTGGCTTTTATTGCCGCCCTCTTTCCGGATGCGGTGGCACGCACGCGACTCTGCCAGATGGTAGGTGATCGAAAACGGCAGAACAAACGCGAGCGATGCCACCATCGTACGCATCAGATGGTACGTCTGCTTTACATCCGTGAAGGTAATCTTCGTCAGAAATACGGCATAGAACTGGCCACCGTAATAGTAGTTAATACCGCTTCCGCTGTACCAGAGATCCTCTGCCGGAACGGCGGTGCTGCGCATCATGGCCTTCATAAAACCATAATCCATGAATTTTTCGGTTCCGTGTGCCTCCGGGTGAAAGCCCGCAAAGTAGGTCCAGAGAAGGAAAAAGGCGAAAAACAACACTTCTTCCATCATCAGGAAGTCGATTTCCGGCGCATGGACGCGTACCTTAAAACATCCGAAAATCCAAGAAGCCAGGATCAGTACACCGACTGTGATCAGGCAGACCGGTGCGGTAAACGGAACCAGTCCGAAGCTTCCAAGAGCAAATACAGCAAAACCGGAAACAACGATGCCAAGCACTTTAGAAAACATCCATCCCCGGTCATGAAACCGCGGAAACAGCGCTGCGGCAGCCGGATAAAATCCAATACCGAGCACCAGGGTCATAAGCCACCACTTCAGGAACGGAACGTTGTCCGTTCCAAGAAGCGGCGTTGTGGCCAGCACAAGCAACACCAGCAGAATGCCGGAAACTGTCGTCTTTTTGCTCATCTTTAATTATCTTCCTCTGTCATTGTGTAGACATGACGTTTTCTTGCCATCTCATCGCTTGCAAGATACTCGTCGTAGGTGGTCATCTTATCGATCAGCGCGCCGTTCGGAAGGATCTCCATGATACGGTTTGCTGTGGTCTGTACAAACTGATGGTCGTGGCAGGTGAACAAGAGCACGCCCGGAAATTTGATCAGACCGTTGTTCAGTGCAGTGATGGACTCCATATCCAGATGGTTGGTCGGCTCGTCAAGAACGAGAACGTTTGCACCGGAAATCATCATCTTGGAGAGCAGGCAGCGCACTTTCTCTCCTCCGGAAAGGACTCTGACACGTTTCACGCCGTCCTCACCGGCAAAAAGCATTCTTCCGAGGAATCCGCGGACATACGTTACGTCCTTGATCTCGGAATACTGGGTCAGCCAGTCTGCGATAGTCAGGTCGCAGTCGAATTCTGCGGTGTTGTCCTTCGGGAAGTAAGCCTGTGTAGTGGTTACGCCCCATTTGTAGTAACCGGAATCCGGCTCTTCTTCTCCGGTCAGAATCTTGAACAGCATGGTGATCGCCTGCTCGTTGCTTCCGACGAAAGCAACTTTATCTTCTCTTCCGAGGGTGAAGCTTAAGTTATCCAGGATTTTCACGCCGTCTACGGTTTTGGTCAGTCCCTCTACCTGCAGAACGTCGTTTCCGATCTCACGGTTCGGACGGAAATCGATGTAAGGATATTTCCGGCTGGACGGTTTGATATCGTCGAGCTGGATTTTCTCCAGGGCTTTCTTACGGGAAGTAGCCTGTTTACTCTTCGATGCGTTGGCGCTGAATCTAGAGATGAAGTCCTGTAACTCTTTGATCTTCTCCTCTTTCTTCTTGTTCGCCTCTTTCATCTGTTTTACCAGCAGCTGGCTGGACTCAAACCAGAAGTCGTAGTTTCCGGCATAGAGCTGGATTTTTCCGTAATCTATATCTGCGATCTGGGTGCAGACTTTATTCAGGAAGTAACGGTCGTGGGATACGACGATAACGGTATTCTCGAAGTTGATCAGGAACTCCTCAAGCCACTCGATCGCATCGAGGTCCAGGTGGTTGGTCGGCTCGTCGAGAAGAAGGATGTCCGGGTTTCCGAACAGGGCTCTTGCAAGAAGAACTTTGACCTTCTGGCTGCCGGTCAGGTCTGCCATCTGTGCGTAGTGCAGTTCCGGCTCAATGCCAAGGCCGTTTAAGAGCTGCTCTGCATCGGTCTCTGCCTCCCAGCCGTTCATCTCTGCAAACTCACCCTCGAGCTCGCTCGCTTTGATACCGTCCTCATCGGTGAAGTCTTCTTTTGCGTACAGCGCCTCTTTCTCTTTCATGATCTCATAGAGACGGGCATTTCCCATGATAACGGTGTCGAGTACCGGATAGCTGTCGTATTTGAAGTGGTCCTGCTCGAGGAAGGAAAGACGCTGGCCCGGTGTGATGGTTACGTCTCCGTTTGTCGGTTCAAGCTGGCCGGACAGGATTTTCAGGAAGGTTGATTTTCCCGCTCCGTTGGCACCGATCATGCCGTAGCAGTTTCCCTCGGTGAATTTGATATTGACATCTTCAAACAACGCTTTTTTTCCGACACGAAGTGTCACATTATTTGCTGCAATCATACTTTTTAAAACCTCATTTTCTTATTCTTAATTGTAAACGTGAAGTTACCGCCGGGGTTTCCCGGTCATACGGAGTATAGTCTACCATAGGTTTCCGTTTTCTGGCAAGTAGGGAAAGCCCTTATTCTTCGTCTTTTTCACCGGAAATTGTAAAAAAGCTGTCATCCCGGTCTTTTTTGTCGATCAGTTCATTGTACTGCAGGCATTCATACTGCCGTTCGTACTCGAGATCCTCCTCCGGCGCATCGCTGTCGTTCCAGCGGTACCAGGTTCCGTCACTTGCTAAAAAGCCGAGGTGATTGAGCGCCGGCATCTTCTCGCACAGGTCAAGCAGATACTCGTTGTACGGCGTCAGTTCCAGGCCGGTAAGGCTTAACGCATAGCTTGAGAGATAATTTGTGCTGATCCAGACATTGCTCTCGGATTTCATGCTGTAGTTGGTCCAGATGAAGAACGGGGTTCCATAGAACTTCTCCTGATCCTCGACCGAAAGATTCTGATAGGCGTCTCCGGCAATCCATGTTTCAAACGCATCCGGCAGTTTCGGGGAATGATCGCCGAACATAATGATCATCGTCGGCTCGTCCACCTGCTGGAAATACCGGATCAGATAGGAAATTGCCTCATCGGAAAGCTTTAACAGGGAGAAATACTGATCGGCCTCATCACTGTCGTAGCCGTTGCAGTTGATATCCGCCTGGAAATAACGGTTCGTGTAGCCGCTGTGGTTCTGCATCGTCACATCAAAGAGGAAGAACGGGCTGCCCGGCTCCTTGTTCTCGTAGGTTTCCACGATCTTCTCATAGTTCGCCTGATCGCTGATCATGCCGCGGTACCGCTTGGCCGTATCGGAGAACTGATCAATCGAGATGAAATCATCAAAATCAAGGAAACGGTATGCCGTGCTCCGCTTCCAGTTTGTCGCCTTGTTCGGATGCATCGCAATTGCCTGATAACCCTGGTCTTTTAACGTCGTGACAAGGGAATACTGGCTGTGCGTAAAGTAGCTGACGTACGGCACCATGCCCGGGAACCGCTTGCAGGAGTTTCCGGTCAGGAACTCATACTCCGTTTTTGCTGTTCCGCCGCCCTTGGTACACGTCAGCGTGTGCCCTTTGATGATATTTTCGGTCAGCGAGTCGAGGAACGGCATGTAGCTCTCGCTCGTCTGCGGATCGCCGACGGAACGGTAGTCAAACCACGACTCGTTCATGATCGCGATGATGTTGACGGGTGTCACGCTATCCGCATTATCTTTTCGAAGATCTTCTGTTTTCGTCTCTTTCTCGCTCGTATCGGCAATCGCTGTCACTTCGTCTTTCGAATAGCCGTCCGGCGGTGTCAGGCGCATGTATTTGGCGACCGCGGTAAAACCGACTGTCGTTCCGTACTGGCGGTATGTCTTCGCCGGATTCCAGAGGTCACTGATGACACCGAACTCGGCGTTCCAGTTCAGATTCATGTACGCCAGGTATGTTCCGAGCGTCAGCGCAGCAGCAGCCACGCGGAGCAGAATTTTATTCCTCGTTTTCCGTGCAAAACGGTATTCCCGGCTCTGCAGCCAGAGGCGCACAACGAGCATCATCGTGATAAACGAAGTCACGATTTCACCTGTGATCTCGAATTTGTAGCCGCCGACTACGTCCGCCGCCGTCGCAATGCTGTACAGGTCGATGAGCTGGAACGCTTCTCCGCGGAACAGATAAACATAGTAGAATACCAGACTCATGCAGAAATAAAAGATGTTCATGAAAATCATCGCGCGGCGGATGGAGTTCAGAAAGAGGGAAACGAGAATGGAAAGTACGAAAATGACACCGATATTCAACAACGCATAATACCATTTCATCTCCCGGAACTGGCTGTTTGTGACAAATTCCAGTGTGGCAAACAGATAGGCTGCGTTTGCCAGCATCAGAATCGGCTGTTTCCATCCCACATAGCGCGGTTTTGGTTTCTGGTCCGGCTTTGCAGCAAACCGGCAGAAACTGACGACTGTCGTCAGTATGATACACGCCAGCAGGCACGGGAACAGAAAGTGAATACTCCACTCCCGGTCTGCCGCCGTCGTATCCAGCAGCGGGCGCGCCAGAAACAGCAGCACCGCCAGCACGCCGAAATACAAAACAAGAAACGCGCACCGGGCGCGCTCCTTTTGATTCTCTTTTAATCTCTGATAAAACTTCTGCATCGAAACTTTATGCTCCTTTTATAAACAAGAATTATAATCCTTCCGTAAACGGCTCGTCCGCCGGATAGCCGCCGCCTAATTTTTGCATACAGCGCTGGATGGAATCTTTTGAATTTCCCCAGTCCTTATCCTTGTTGCGGTAATCGAATTTGTCAGTAAACCATGTTACCTCTTCCTGCAGCCGCTGGTAATTTTCTTTCATGATTTTGAACAGAACCGGGTAAAATTCCGCTTTCTGTTTATCATTCAGCTTTTTCTCCGCCGTTTCTACCAGATCCGCAAAATGCGGCAGACAGAAGCCTTTTCCCTCGCGGAACAGTCTTGCAAACTCCTCGTCTTTTTTGTAGAGATCAAAGAACGTATCAAGATAGCGGTTATAGTTTGCCTTGAAGTGATCGCAGACGTAGCACGAATGCGTCTTCTCATCAATCCACTGGCCGATCGCAGTCTCACGGCCCTGTTTGTCGAGGGATGTCTTCTGCATCCGCTTGAACACCGAGGATTTTCCCGGTGCAAACAGATCCATCTGTGCGGCAAGCTCCTGGTTCAGTTTTTTCAGATGGGTGGATAAAATCAGACCGCTTCCGAGACGGTTTCCGTAATCGTACATCATTTTATAGTGGTGGCGGCAGAATCCCATCGCGTCTGTTTCCGCACGCACATCATCCTCCATATAGGATGCGCCGGAACCGAGCGCAAACGAAATCGCATGCTGCTCTGCTTCCCGCTCCAGATAGCAGAACGGGCACTCATCTTCCGCCTTGAATGCATCCATCAGCGGAATGGTATGGATCGACTCTTTCATATGCAAAAACCTCCGATTTTATTTGTTGGTGCTTTCTACAGCATACACAAAAACCTCTCATTTGTCAAAAGAACTCTTTTTCCTGTTTTCCTATTATTCTGATGGATAATTTCTATATTTTGCACAATTTACATGTGCATTATAAAAATTTAAAGTTGTTTCTTTTTGGTATTTAATCGTTTTTTTGAAATTAGTTGATTGTCTTGAAAAATGCTTGATTTACGGGCATATTCGCAGGTTTGCAGATTGATTTTACTACTCATTTACTACTTTTAACGGATTGCGCCTTGATATGCAAAAGCACCTGCGAAGCTGCCGGATAAACCGCTACACCACCTTACGCGGCACGTCGAAAAGAAAAAATAAAATAAGCACCACCTATAAGGCGGCGTTTCTCACTCCTACACAGGAGAACAGGAACGCTGCTTTTTTTATGCCCTCATGTTACGCAGTAAGGGCAAACAAAGCCTTGATTTATGCGGCTCTTAGAGCGCGGAAATGAGAAAGACAAGGGTTGATACCTTTTCCCTCAAAACCGCGTTTCTACTGCGTAACAAATCCAACCAAAGGAGTGATGAAGCTATGGCAGTTTTCCGCGTGGAAAAGAACAAAGGTTATACGGTTATGAGCAACCACCATTTACGCAACAAGGAACTTTCCCTAAAGGCAAAGGGCTTGTTGTCGCAAATGCTCTCACTTCCCGAAGATTGGGACTACACCCTTGCAGGGCTGTCCCTTATCAACCGGGAAAGTATCGACGCTATCCGCACTGCTGTATGGGAGCTTGAAAAAGCCGGATATATCACAAGGCGGCAGGGACGCGACGAGAAAGGCAAAATGACCGCTATCGAGTACACCATTTACGAACAGCCACAGCCCCCGGCATTGGATTGTCCGGCATTGGATTGTCCGGTATTGGAAAATCCAACAGCGGATAAGCCGATATTGGAAAATCCGATACCGGATAACCCGACGTCGGAAAATCCAACGCAATTAAATAAAGATATACAAAAGACTAACTTACCAAAAAAAGAAAAATTAAATACAGATATATCAAGTACCCATTCCATTCCTTTCCATTCCCTAAATCCCTCTCCCTTAGAGGACGCGGCACAGCCGCCGGAACGGAAGCGAAAGGAAACGGAACCGAGCGCATTTGATATTTACGAAGAAATCATCAAGGACAATATCGAGTATGACATTCTCATGCAGAACAACCGCCTTGATAAAGACCTCATCAATGAAATTGTGACACTCATGCTTGAAACTGTCTGCACCAAACGAAAGACAATCCGTATCGCCGGGGACGATTACCCGGCAGAGCTTGTCAAGGCAAGATTTATGAAACTTGACAGCAGCCACATTGAATTTGTCCTTAACTGCATGAGCGAGAACACCACAAAAATCCGCAACATCAAACAATACCTGCGGGCGGTGCTTTTTAATGCCCCGTCTACCATGAACAGTTATTACACGTCCCTTGTGGCGCACGACATGGCAAGCGGCGCACTGACACCAAAGAAGCCGCAGTATGGAGACCCGGATTATTATTCCTGCAACGAGGGCGAAAGCCTGTAAAACCAAAGGAGGATTTGATTATGACACAGAAAACAGGAGCTTTGATTTTTGATGAAACCGCTGACCGCTACGACATTCGCTTTGACGTAAACGACTATTACGGAGGGTTACACTGCGGCGACTGCATGGAGGTTTTTGTGCGGGGCAAATGGAAGCCAACCCGTATGGAGTACGGGGATAACTGGTATCTTGTGGGTATTCGGGCGGCAGACCTCTCTGGGCTTCTGGTACGGATTTAACAGGGCGGCGTGAAAACGGACGCTCTTTTTTCATGCCCGCCCCGCTTCCCGGCGGCGGGCATACCACCATAGGAAAGGAGGAAAACCATTGCAGGAGGAAACCAACGAAAAGACCATAGCCCTTTACATCAAGACCGGGAAGCTGACGGCGCAGCAGCTCCAAAAGGCTATGAAAGCCCTGCTTGCACAAATGAAAAAGCAGCATGACAAACAGAAAATCCCGCAGGGCAAGCAGACCCTAAAGCAGCTTATGAAGCAGAACGCGGGCGTTTCCAACATTGAAATCACAAAGGAAAATATCAAAGCCTTTGAACATACTGCGAAAAAATACGGGATTGACTTTGCCCTAAAAAAAGACAGTACCGAAACCCCGCCCCGCTATCTTGTGTTTTTCAAGGGACGGGACGCGGACGCACTGACCGCAGCTTTCAAGGAGTTTTCCGCAAAGAAACTGACACAGGAACAAAAGCCCTCTATCCGTAAGCTGCTTTCCACTCTGAAAGATAAGGCGGCAGCTCTGAACGCACAGAGGGACAAAGTGAAGAAAAAGGACAGGGAGGTATCGCTATGAAGCCGGAACTTAAAAAGCTGCTTATCCTAAATGCCCCCTATCTACTCTTTGTCTATCTATTTGATAAAGTCGGGCAGGCGGTGCGGCTCTCTCCGGGGACTGACCTTTCCGGCAAGGTGCTTTCCTTTGCAGACGGCTTTTCCGCTGCCTTTGCAAACCCGCTTCCGAGCCTTGCCCCTATGGATTTGCTTATCGGTATTGCGGGGGCTGTCCTTATCCGGCTTATGGTGTACTTCAAAGGCAAGAACGCAAAGAAATATCGAAAAGGTATCGAATACGGTTCAGCCCGTTGGGGCAACGCCGAAGATATAAAGCCCTACACCGACCCGGTATTTCAGAATAACGTGCTGCTGACACAGACGGAACGGCTTACCATGAACAGCCGCCCGAAGCAGCCGAAGTATGCAAGGAATAAAAATATCCTTGTTATCGGGGGAAGCGGCAGCGGAAAGACGAGATTTTTTGTGAAGCCCAACTTAATGCAAATGCACTCAAGCTACGTTGTAACCGACCCGAAAGGTACGGTTTTAGTCGAGTGTGGGAAGCTCTTACAGCGGGGCGGGTATCGGATAAAGGTGCTGAACACGATAAATTTCAAGAAATCCATGCGTTACAATCCCTTTGCCTATCTCCGCAGCGAAAAAGACATTTTGAAACTGGTAAATACCTTGATTGCCAACACCAAAGGGGACGGGGAAAAAGCCGGGGAGGATTTTTGGGTAAAATCGGAACGGCTCTTTTACTGCGCCCTTATCGGCTACATTTGGTATGAAGCCCCGGAGGAAGAAAAGAACTTCACGACGCTGCTTGAAATGATAAATGCCAGTGAAGCCCGCGAGGACGACCCGGAAT
>ENA-OQHR01001585-OQHR01001585.1-human-gut-metagenome-genome-assembly--contig:-NODE-1585-length-10786-cov-2.476702_pt1 | contig 10786 bp, 4 predicted proteins | sample MGYA00242566_ERZ504725 | MGnify/ENA primary metagenome ERZ504725 (study PRJEB26092, sample SAMD00036217) | human gut metagenome | host: Homo sapiens | study: EMG produced TPA metagenomics assembly of... | reverse complement strand
GTCTGGTACCAGCTGAAGTACATTGATCTTCTGTGCCTCTCCATTCTTTTTCTGCTTTGCATATCCTGTTTCCGAAACATGAATATAAGAATTTCGATTACTGCTTATTTCCAGCTTCCAGTTCATGACTTTATAGTAATCTGATGGAATTTTTCTGACCAGCGTATATTGTTTTCCTATTTTCAGTTCATACTGACCCTTGCTATTTCTGGAAAGAACATTTCCTGTTTCATCCTGGATCTGGATATATTTCTGTTGATTCTCCTCTTCAGACATATTTCCATCAAAATTCAAATCAATATAAAACCTGCAGTCATAACTTGTTAATGCTGGAACAACCTCTGAATTGTTTGCAATTGTAAAGACATACTTCAACTGTCCATCTTGTATATATTTATATTGCTTTCCGTCATTTTCAGTATTGTCTTTTTCATTCAGCCCCCTTGCTCGCGGCGCCTCAAATGGTTTCTCACTAAAATCAATCTGTGGTTTTGCCAGATTCATATAAAAGGCCATGGCATCATTGTTTTCCGCCTGTGTACCAGTCATTACGTTGCCATACTTCAATGCATCTGTCATAAACTGATAATACCAGGAGGATGCCCCCACCTCAGAACTGTTTACTGTTCCATTGCTGTTTACAAGTCCGTCTCCCAGAATAACCGGATATCCGCTTTTTACAAAATTCACCAGTTCTGTATACTGCTGTTTCGTTATATCATTACCAGATCCGCGATAATATCCGGCACCATTCTCGTTATATTCCGAGTACGGAGTAAAACGGTATCCATTGTGACCACCATTTGTATAAGTGTCATTCCAGATTTGCCCATTCCATCGCGTTCCATCCGTATTACGATAATAATCAATGTCCAGAATACCAAGCAGCTTTCGCAAGTTACCATTTTCATACTTTCCATTTGATATCCATTTTAGCAGCAGTCCACTCCCAACATGACTGTAACGAAGATTTCCGGCTCCTGTAATAAGTTCATCCTGACTACTGTAATTATTGTTATCGCTTATGTAAATCAGATCATACTCTGAACCAATATCATCAATATGACCAACAAACTCCGATGCTGTCATTCTCTTAAATTCAACATCCATATTTGTTTTATCAGACGCCTGAGAATAAAGGACACTGAACTCCGCACAGGAAGCCATCTTCGTTCTTGTACTACTATGCGCATCCGTAAATTCTATTTTCATTTTCTTCACAGAATGCTGTTCTTCCGGAAATGTAATGTCATACTTTTCTGCTTTTGTAATATTGACGTTTCCTGATATTTCCTTTGTAGTTCCATTCGCATAAGTGAGAACTGCCTTATAGCTTTTCAAAACACCATTACAACTGCCACTAGACATTGCACTTAAATTAAAGCTTTGTCGCGGTGTATAAGAAAATCCTCTGATTGATTCTGCCTTTGTAAAGTTTACCTCAATATAGTGATTTCCTTTATGATTATAATTAGGATCACCTGACTTATATGCAAACTCCCACAGTGTTCCCGGCTTGCCGTCTTCCAGTAAGTCTGACTCATTTCCAGTATGATAACAGCAGACACTTATCTGATCTCTGGCCTCACCATTCAGCCAGGACAGAACTTTTTCTTTTGAAAGATCCTCTTCTGCCAGTTTATTCGGCATGATTTCCAGTACATTAATCTGTTTCTTTCCTGTAATTGCTCGCTTATACTTATAGTTGATAATATACTCAATTGCTCTTGCCTGTGAAATTTCTCTGCTCAGTGGAGCAATACTCTCTGTGTCGGTATTTCCGTCACTGACGCTGCTTTCATCTGCTTCTGTTGCTGCATCGCTGGTATTTCCAAGGCTTCGATACTGGTTCTCGCTGTTGATATATTTAATGATTTCCTCAAACCCCTGCATTGCATCTTCATCACCGTAGCTTATATCTTCCGCTGACTCCAACTCTTTATTAAAGTTCGTTTTGAAGTTCACATTGACCAGATTAGAATCATCTTTAACAAAACAGTCTTTAAAAAAATACACATTTGTGTTTACATAATGTCCGTCAGCATCTGTGGAATTGATCACCGAAGAAAATGCTGTTACGAATACGTTATCATCTGATGTTTTTTTTGCATTTATAATACATGGCACACCAGAAGCAATAATCGCCTCAGCAACAGCCTGTGCCGGTTTTCCATTAAGGTAAATCAGATCATATTCTTTTAGGGAATCAGACAGTGTATCTGTGCTTTCACCATCTCCTGCATCAGATGCCGCATCTTCCTCTATCTGTACATCTGCCTCATCCTCTGTCGTTTCATCCACTTCAGAATCTACACTTGTCTCATCAGAGTTTTCATCTGTTACTGTAACATCCTCGTTATCGCCCACTGCTTCGGTTGTTTCTCCGGCATCCTGTGTATTTGGTTCCTGATATTCAGAAGTAAACTCTACTTCATCAGATGCATTGCTCTGCTGTGTTCCTGCTGCACTATCTGCATCTGTACCTTCTGCATCAATGCTCACTGCCTCATCATCCGCGGAGACGCTCTGTGCTGCTGTGTCTTCCCCTGCAACAGCCTCTGCATAAACCGGATCCGATGCATTTTCTGCCGATTTTGTATCTACTTCAATTCCAAAGTTCTCAAACTCTCCGTCTTCCTCCTCTTCGGAGGCTTTTGGTGACAGATGGAATACATATTTCTTGAACCAGTCATTATTGGTGTAGCCACCCTGATAATAAAAGCTGTTGACCTGCACCTGGCAGGAATTGTCTCCTCCAGGAACGAAATCATAATTTCCCTTTCCCGGAGTCAGACTGTAGGAGGCTGCTGAAATATAATGCGTTGCAGCTTTTCCATCTGTAACCGGGAGATATGCGTCTTCATTCACCGGATAAGATGGATAATACCAGCCAAAATATGCACATGCACTTGGATCTTCCTGAGAGTTATCCACCGATTTACAGCAGAAATACACTTTTTCCACACGATAATAATAATTATAGTCAAAATATTCCGGTATTTTCTGTAGTTCATTAAAGGCAACTGGTTGGCGGCCTGTCACTACAGAAATCGGATATTTTTTCAATGTACCATTTTCATCTTTGTAATACCAGTACTGGTCATTATCCAGAAGGATGTCTCCAGCTTTTATCTGATAGTTCTGATCATTCTTAAGATTATTTGCTGTGGTTTCTACAGTGGCCTTTACATATTCCATATCACCGATCAGTTCATATTTATAATATGGATATTCTGCTATATTTTCCCCAAGATAAACGTATGGATTTGCCTGCGTACCGGCTGTATCCTGATTCTGAATATTGCCAAGGATCTTCCTCTGTGTATCCGTCTGGTCTGTTCCGTCACCTGCATCTTCTGCCGAATCTATATCCGTCTGATCTTCTGTAAAAGAATCTGTATCTTCCTGATTCTGCACTTCTGTATCCACATCTGCTGACGAATCTTCGGAATCAGCTGCCTGATCTGAAAAATCATCCGCGAAAGTATCTGCTCCAGAGGATTCCACTGGTTCTTCATAGGACTGCTGCTCCAGGGAAATATCGGAATCAAAAGTATCACTGTCACTTCCGTCAAAAGAATCCTCTTCATCACTCTGGAATGCACTGTCAGAATCTGTACTTCCGTTATCACTTCCGGAATCTCCCGAAAACTCATCCTGACTGGAAGAATCGGTAGTGTCTTCTGTACCGGCAGCTGTCTCCCCTGAAGTAAAGGAATTGGATTCCTCAATGGTACTCTTCACAGCTTCTTCTGTATTATCCTGTATAAGAACACTGTCATCTTTCTTAAACCCAACAGGGTTCTCTCCGGGAAACTGATACTCTGCATTTCCATTATTGGCCGCATCAATGTTATCTACGATTTCTTTTGTCAGATCTGTATATACATTTTCATAATAGCCATATCTTGCATTCGTATACTCATACTCCGGGAGGATTTCTGCTTTTCCATTATCTTTTTCAAGCGCATTATTAACTTTATCGTTCTCTACTTCTGCAAATTCCAGATAATATGCGCCACGGGAATCACTGCTCTCAGATGGATAAAAGTTCTGGATATTTTCCCGGTACTTTTCTGTCTGCTCCTTATCTGATTGAACATCATTCCGTATCGGATAATACTGCTGTTCTGCTTTTGTATAGTTTCCTGTTCCGGCTGAATTCTCCTGATAAGAGCCGTTCACCGACACGGTATCGGTACGGGTATTTCCGTTGAAATCTGTCAGATCAACTTTTGTCCAACCGGTATCTCCGGAATCCAGAAAATATTTTTCTGTATACGGGCTGTATGATAGTGGTCCGTCATCTCCGGTCACAGCTGCAATATTTTTTATTCCTGTGCTACTTCCATCAGATTTTATGTTCTGCATAAATTCCGAACGTTGTGCTGCCGGAAGCTTACTCAATGCTTCCTGCACACTCGAAAAATGTACCGTCTGAAGATTACCTGATGAATCTGTATATTGATACTGATACAATTTTAGACTGGGTTCCTGTCCGGATATGTAATAACCGATTTCTGCATCTTCGCTGTTATTTACCAGTTCCAGAATTCGAAACGGCTCATCTTCTGTGTTTTCGCTGACAATCTGTTCAATGCCGGGCATCATATCTGACGATGCCTGCACCGAAAGTACTGTCTGCAGCAATGCTCCAACTCCCAGGGCGCCTGCGGCCGCAACCGCAGCGCCTGAGATAAATAGTTTCTTGTGTTTGAATCTCATGTGTATATGTATGCCCTCCTGCTATTGTTATAACTTTTATTGTATAATTAACGAGTATTCATTTGATGTGGCTAAATTCCAATTGTTATATTTATAGGTGTAATATGCATATACAACTACTTTATATTTTCCAGGTGTAACATCTGCCGGTTTCTTTACCTCTACCGTATTTCTCAGACTGACGCTGTGGAGTGTTTCAATTTCTTTTGTTCCATTCTGTGTACTGAGCTGGAAACGCACGATCTTGTCAGACTCCACTTTGGATACATCGGCTCGGAAATCAAGGATTCCTGTCGCCAGGACAGATCTGTCCACCTTCATCTTGAGGTCTTTTGCTTTTGTTTCGCTTTCTGATGCACCTGCATCTACCGCATTTTCTTCTTCTGTATCATCCTCTGCTGCCATAAGTGATTCTACAGAAGTCTCATTTCCTGCAGAGCTGCTGGCTGCTTTGTACTCTTTCTGGCTGTAATAGATTGTTGCATCGTCCTTATCCCAGTCAAGAACATCACAGATATACTGGCTGTTTCCGGTACCGTTTTTGTACTCATTGCAGATAATAAATGTTTTATCACCAGTACTGTTTGCTCCGCCACTCTGTTTGATATCATTCTTGATCTCAGCTCCGAGACTGTCTCCTGAACCATTTGCATAATATAAACTTCTGTTTACATCGATGATCAGATCTTCAATCTGGTCAAAAGTCTCCTGTGTCTCCATCTGTACCTTTGCACTGCTGGAAGTACTTCGATATATATTAGATCCTGTGCTGATAAAAGTCAGTACTACGCCTGAAAAGATAGCTATGATCGCAATCGTTACGATCAGCTCGATCAGAGTAAAACCTTTATTCTGTAATCTCTCTCTTCTTTCTTTTGTCTTCATAGGATCTTCTCCTCCAAAAATTGTTCTATATTTAATTCCATCCGGAAGTCATCGTATATTTTCCTGTCTCCTGGATCAGCTGCAAAGTCTTGTAACGACTTCCGCTCCTTACAGTGATCTGTGTACAGTAATTGCCCTCCCGCTTCAGAGGAATATCATTTCCTGCGGCAAGTGTACTCAAAATATCATTCTGTGACCATGTGTTATCCTGTAACGGCAGGAAAGCTCCGGTTGCACGGTCATAAGTGATAATAATACTCTGTCCTTCCTGCAGCACGCTTTCATTTCCGCCATTCACGCTGTAACTGATCTGTGTCCGGGCCGGGGCTATTTTTTCCGGCTGGTCCTGCTGTACATCAGATTTCCTGCCTGCCTTGCCTCGGTCCAGATAATAGCTGATATAATATCCGTCTGCTCTTTTTTCCAGTTTCATCTCTCCAACCAGACGGTTCATCGCTTCTGTCCTTGTTTTGTCCAGTGCAGAGGCAATGGAATTGGCCGCCCGGTTTACCCGAAAGCCCAGGATCGAATTGAGAGAAGGGATTGCAATTCCCAGAAGGATCGTCATGATCGCGATCACTACGATCAGCTCAATCAGGGTAAATCCTCTGTTTTTGCTCTTCATGCTTCTTCCTCCTTTTTCCATCCTGTATTACTGTTTCTTCCAGTTCTGATAGCTTACACAATCTGCAATACTGTAGACACTGGATCCATTTACATTATTTCCGTTATTTGAAGATGTAGAATTACCAAGTACATACTGATCGCCATCCCAGAAGAAATCCTGTGGCTTCACGCTGTCTTCTTCCTGTGAATCCATCTGTGCCTGGAATACTCTGGCTGCATCGATCGGAGAAGATTCCAGTTTTGCTCCGGCCTTCAGCGTGATCGTTCCTTTTGCCATAATGATTCCCTTGAATTCTACGCCTTCCTCTATCACGACATCACCGGTGCATACGACCAGACGCAGATTCTGTGCCATATCCTCACTGATCGTAAGTGGAGTATCCGTACCAGGTATGATCTCCGTTGTAGTTATTGCTCCATCTGCTGCTGTCTCTGTATATGTGCTGTCTTTACTTCCGTTGTGGTACATGATTGCCTGCAGACCACCATCTTCCTCAGATGCTGTAAATGTATATCTCCATTCACTGGCATTTTTATCTCCGGAATTCACTTTTCCTTTGATGAATTCCACCATTTTTTTCTCATTGACCAGGTTATCATAGACGCTTCTTGTGCTGTCTGTTTCATCATGTGTCGTACCATTGTCATCTTCTTTGACAGCTGTATTCAGAAGATCTACGCTAGAGATCATCTTACGGTTTAGCGCATACCAGCTGTTCTGATATCCGATCTGTTCTTCAACAAGTCCATCTCCCGTTGCTGATTCTGTAGATTCCTGAAGATTTCCTTCTTTTTTATTTCCATCATAGGAAAGTGCATTTCCATTTGTAATATATCGAAGATACGCCTGGCCGTCCTTGATATTGATACCCGAATTTTCTCCACCAAAGTAGAAGGACAGATATCGGTCCATATTTGTCTTGATATTCGGATTATTCTGATAATACATCTGCATAAAGTCTGCCGCTTTCTGGTCATCTGTAAAATTCAGATAAAAATATACCTGACTGCCTCCGGCATTATCATTATAAAATACAGTCTGAACCGGCTCATTGAGATCTACACCAATCTGGCTTAAAGAAAGACCTCCCCATGCCGCTACCGGAGTTGTGCGGTTCACCGCGATCGTTCCATTTCCTCCAGCCGGAATCAATCCAAGATAAGAGTTATAAGTCATTGGATTTCCTTTTGTTCCATCTCCAATAATCTCAGACGGAACCAGATATGCCAGCTGTGTTCCTTTTACGGTGATACTTTCACCGGTGATGATATCATTTTTATTTGATCTATTTCCGCTTACTTTGGAGCTTGCAATATAGTTTCTTCCTGCAAGCATCACTTTCTGCGCCTCGGAGAGATCCAGTGTTGTGTTCTTACCATTGATAACAATCGCACTGCTCAGATCTGCCCCGTTCATCTGCGCATTTTTATACTGTTCCTGCATTCTGCAGCTCTCATTCAGTGCTGAATCCACAGAACCATATCCATAGTACGTTCCGGCAATCTTGACATCGTTGTTTTTCCCGGAAATCGTAAGGTCATCTGCAAAATAAGTTGTGCCAAGGAGACTGACATTTTTTACTGAATCTGCATTCAGACCCTTCGCCCAGAGATTCACACCATTTCCACTGGAAAATGTGGGATTTGCATTTACATTGATCTCACCCTCGCAGACTATTTTATCTCCGGAATCAATGCTGAGACTTGCATTTGATCCCACCTGGATACTTGTATCTGACGCCGTGGTTCCATCACCCGGAAGAAGTCCGGCATAAATACTTCCCTGAATCGTGGAAGGTGTTGCATCTGTTCCTTCACAGATGATTCCTTTATCTGCCACAACGATCATATTCATAAGGTCCGGCAGTGTAGACGGTGTCGGGAACTGTACTTCCGGTACTTTCAGAAAAATATCCGTACAGATCACTGCAGCACGGCCATTGGGATCTACATAGATCACTTTCAGGTTTTTCAGCAGGACGCCACTGTCACCACTGTTTTTGCCTGTTGTCTGAATTGCTTTCAGTTCCGCTTTTTTTCCGCTCGGATTTGTGATGATCAGAGATTCCTCGTTATCATTGATCTCCTTGTACAGATCTACAAACCCTTTAAGATGCGCCAGATCGTAAATATCTTTATCGCCTGTTGAGCGAAGTTTACTGACCACCTCACTGATATAGTTTTTTTCAAATTCTTTTTTTCTCAACTGATCCATGGAGGCATCTTTGGAACTGTTATCTTTGTTGTAATTTTCCAGTACCTGCGTATAAGCTTTGGACATGGCTTCTCCTACGTCCTCCTGCAGACCGGCGCGGATCTCCTCCAGTGCACGCTCCGCTGTATAAAAGCTGTCCTTTCCTTTCAGGTCCGTAATCTTCATCTGAAAATTCGACAATGCAATATATAAGATAAGCATTCCAAGGATTCCCACTAACGACACAGCAATGATCACTGTAAAAAGTGAAAATCCACGATTCTGCTGTTTTGCTCTTTTTCTGATGTTTCTCATTCTTTCCTCCCGGAAAATTAATCTTCTTTTGAACCATCCAGTGTCACTACAAGATCACTGTCCGGAAAATTCTTCTCAGCTGCGCCGGCCTTGTATACACTGACTTTCGCCGTGTAGATACGGTCTTCTGCTTCCCGGTCATCCAGTCTGTTGCAGTCAAGGACTTTTTTTGCAGAGTTGTTTGTTACTTTTGCACCTTTGCTGCCACTGTCATTGAACGCCTGATAGGTAAGCGACATCTGGCTGACCTTTGGACGATCCAATACGGAATTCATATCGCTGATATTGCAATCCAGATTGGTACGAAGCTTTGTCACTGCCTTGTACAGGCCCGGATTGGTGTTCCAGTTTGTCTTATTTCTTGCAGCCGGATTTTCATTGATCGTCAGAGACATCCTGTATTGCGCTTCCTGCGCAGAAGTCGGAACCTTCTTCTGTTCGTCCCGCTGTTTTGTCACATAAAAATTCACTTCATAATTCGTTGTATTATCCAGAACAATACGATCCAACGGATTGACAGAGCTTGTGGAATTGTAGTTCGGATAATAAAACAGGAAAATATTTTCCATCTTTTCGCCTGTCTCAGAACTGTAGACAATTCCGCTGGATTCGATTGTTTTTCCAAAATCTGTACTGTCCGTATCCATTCTGTCCGGATAATTTGCGTTTATCCAGTCCCATGGATCCAGTTCACGGTCTTCATAGATCTTGACGTTTCCGCCATTTTCTTCAATACGGAGTGTCAGCGTTTTAACTGAATGGTCATATATTTCATCAACGAGCGCAGCATCCTCTTCCGTATCCGGATCAAAAGACGACAGCAAATTTTTCAGTTTCTCTGTAAGATATTTTTTGTCTGGATATTTTGCTTCCGTCAAAAGTGCATTTGTCTTGCTGTTCATATCCGAAATATTCGGTGACAGATAATCATTCTTTCCATTCCCCGTATCTGCAGTAGTTTTTTCTTTATAACCGGAATCTGTGCTTCCGTCAAATTCCACCAGCGCATCAAAGCTCTCGTGATCTGCATTTACATCGGTCAGTTCAAAATAATATTTTGAGGCATTTTTGCCTTTTTTACGTGGATTGAATTTATATGTTTTTCCACCATCTGTGGAGATCACGGATGCAGTAACTTTGGATTCATCCACGCCATCTTTGTACTGACTGACATCACTGTATGTCATGTCACCTTTGTCATTCGTATTCCGCGTCACTTCCCTGATTCCCAGCGTTCCATTTTCAATTCGGTTCTTCTGTGTGTTCAGGAAATTGATCCTTGTATCTCCGGTGGTACTGTCGATCGGATAATTAAACGCAAGCGAAACCTCTTCAAATTTTCTTGATTTGATTTCCTCCATCAGGTTCTGCGCCATTGTGGTCGCTTCCAGATACAGTCTCGATTTGCTGTTGATTCTCCCGGAAGTAACAAAGCTCTGTAAAAGTACGACCGCCGCTATGGAAAAAATACTGACTGCAACGATGAGTTCGATCAGCGTCATTCCGGCATTCGTATTCTTTCTTTTTCTGTCTTTCATTGGCTTCTCCTTTTCAGAATGAACTGTCGATATATAGACAGATAGAGGGGCCTGAAAAACATCCCCTCTAACATACGTATCTTCTTATGACTGGCCCTGATCGTCAGCAGGTGCTGATTCACCTTCCGTATTTTCACCTTCCTGACCGTTATCTGTCTGGCCGTCGCTGCCTTCTGCAGACTGATTCGCAGCCTGTCCGTCAGCAGTCTGGTTTCCATCTGTATCCGGTACTGCCTGTTCGATCGTTCCGAAAATATTATCTGTTCCGTATGCAACATCTCCTGCATCCGGCTCTGAATAACTGTTGTCCGTTCCCGTCATGGAGAACATATTTACAATAATCGTACCGGTCAAATTTCCAGTAGATGTATCATAAGACGCATTCACATTGTCCAGTGTCATTCTTCCATTCTGCTGTGCAAGATAAGTTACCGCTTCTTTCAGACCTGCATAGGTTCCGTTAAACTGCAGAGTTACCTGCGTACGGTAAAGAACAGATACC
>ENA-OQHR01001583-OQHR01001583.1-human-gut-metagenome-genome-assembly--contig:-NODE-1583-length-10804-cov-4.092384_pt1 | contig 10804 bp, 9 predicted proteins | sample MGYA00242566_ERZ504725 | MGnify/ENA primary metagenome ERZ504725 (study PRJEB26092, sample SAMD00036217) | human gut metagenome | host: Homo sapiens | study: EMG produced TPA metagenomics assembly of... | reverse complement strand
GTCATAGATGCCGCCTGCCTGGTTCAGGACTGCCATGAAGGCGTGGCCCGCCGGTGCCAGATGGCAGATGTTCGGGGTTCTTGCGCTGATCTCGTTGACCATATCCAGATCGATCTTGATGCCGCATTCGTTGGCGATTGCCGGCAGGTGCAGCATGCTGTTGGTGGAGCAGCCCAGCGCCATGTCAGCAGTCAGTGCGTTCTCGAATGCCTCCGCAGTCATGATATCACGGGGACGGATGTTCTTCCGGTACATATCCATGACAGCCATACCTGCCTGCTTTGCCAGCTTGATGCGCTCGGAGTAAACGGCGGGAATGGTGCCGTTGCCCTTGAGTCCCATGCCCAGTACTTCGGTCAGACAGTTCATGGAGTTTGCGGTGTACATACCGGAGCAGGAACCGCATGTCGGACATGCTTTGTTTTCGAACTCCTCCACATCTTCCAGCGTGAATTTGCCGGCAGCGTAGGAGCCGACTGCCTCAAACATGCTGGAGAGGCTGGTTTTCTTGCCCTTGACGTGGCCGGCCAGCATCGGACCGCCGCTGACGAATACGGTGGGGACGTTGACTCTGGCAGCAGCCATCAGCAGTCCCGGCACGTTCTTATCGCAGTTCGGAATCATGACCAGTGCGTCAAAGTGATGCGCAAGCGCCATGCACTCGGTGGAATCTGCGATCAGGTCACGGGTCACCAGAGAATACTTCATGCCGGTGTGGCCCATGGCGATGCCGTCGCAAACAGCGATTGCCGGAAATACCACCGGTGTGCCGCCAGCCATGGCAACGCCCAGCTTGACAGCCTCGACGATTTTGTCAATGTTCATGTGTCCCGGTACGATCTCGTTATAAGAGGAAACGATGCCGACCAGCGGACGCTGCATCTCTTCTTTTGTCATTCCCAGTGCATTGAACAGGGAACGCTGCGGTGCTTTGTCAACACCGTCACAGTAAAAATTACTGCTCATTTCTTTCACCTCATGTATATGTCACAATGGATTGGTTACGTATCGAAAAACTGCTTTCCCGATGATTGGTCAGGAAAGCAGTTTTTTGCTATGGTTTGATACCTGCGTATCCCATCTTATTCAGAAATGGGGGGCGCGACACAACTGTCTTAGGACCTGGCTTCACAAGACACGTGGATACGCTTGTGAAGGCGGGTTCTTAGTTGTTGATCAGCTTGTCTTCGCCGTTCCAGCTGTACAGCTTGCGGATCTCTTCGCCGACCTTCTCGGACGGATGCTCAGCAGCCAGCTTCCGCATTGCACGGAAGTGAGCCTGACCGCCGGCTTCGCTCATATCCAGCAGGAATTCCTTTGCGAAGGAACCGTCCTGAATGTTCTTCAGGATCTGCTTCATGGTCTTCTTGGTCTCCTCAGTGATCAGCTTCGGACCAGTGATATAGTCGCCGTATTCTGCGGTGTTGGAGATGGAGTAACGCATGCCTGCGAAACCGCTCTGGTAGATCAGGTCAACGATCAGCTTCATCTCGTGGATGCACTCAAAGTAAGCGTTTCTCGGGTCATAGCCAGCTTCGCACAGTGTTTCGAAACCAGCCTGCATCAGAGCGCAGACACCGCCGCACAGAACAGCCTGCTCGCCGAACAGGTCGGTTTCAGTCTCGGTGCGGAATGTGGTTTCCAGAACGCCGGCTCTTGCGCCGCCGATTGCCAGACCGTAAGCCAGAGCCAGATCCTGTGCCTTGCCGGTAGCATCCTGCTGTACGGCAACCAGGCACGGAACGCCCTTGCCAGCCAGATATTCCGAACGAACGGTGTGACCCGGTCCCTTCGGAGCGATCATGGTAACGTCAACGTCTGCCGGCGGGATGATCTGACCGAAGTGGATTGCGAAACCGTGAGCGAACATCAGCATGTTGCCCGGCTCCAGGTTCGGTGCAATGTCCTTCTTGTACATTGCTGCCTGCTTCTCATCATTGATCAGGATCATGATGATATCAGCCTGCTTTGCAGCCTCTGCTGCGGTGAATACTTCGAAGCCCTGTGCCTCAGCCTTTGCCCAGGACTTGCTGCCCTTGTACAGACCGACGATAACTCTGGCCTTGTCGCCCAGAGATTCCTTGGCATTCAGTGCGTGTGCGTGACCCTGGCTGCCGTAGCCGATAACAGCGATTGTCTTGCCGTACAGCAGAGACAGGTCACAGTCTTCCTGATAAAAAACCTTTGCAACGTGATCCATTGTGAAAGACTCCTTTGAATAAATTTAGATTTCAGCAGCGTGGTTTTGCTGCTGTCATATCAGGTGACTCATGCATCTTTCAGGCAAGAGCCGCCTCTTTCAAGAGCGACCAGTCCGGTGCGGCACATTTCCAGAATGCCGTACGGCTCCAGCAGCTCAATAAAAGCGTTGATTTTTGAGGACTCGCCACGAATTTCGATGACCAGCGCCTCTGGAGAATAGTCGGTGATCTTCGCACGGAAAACATCGACCACAGACATGATATCCTGCCGCTTGTCTGCCACATTGTTGATCTTGATGAGCAGCAGCTCACGGGTGACGGTCAGATCCCGTTTCATGACCTTGACGGTCTTGACATCATACATCTTTTCCAGCTGCTTGACGATCTGGTCGCAGACCGAACGGTCGCAGTGGGTGGAGATGGTGATGCGGGAGAACTCCGGCGATTCGGTTTCTCCGACGGTCAGCGTGTCAATATTAAATCCTCGTCTGGTGAACATGCCCGAAACACGGGAGAGAACACCCGAATGGTTTGCAACGAGGATGGAGATAACAAAGCGTTCAATTCTATCCATTGCAGCACACCCCTTTACATTGCATCGATATCCACGATGATATCATCAATACAGCCGCCCGGCGGAAGCATCGGCAGAACGAATGCGTCACAGTCAATGGCACAATCAATGAGGACAGGACCGTTTTCTGCGAATGCCTTGGGCAGAACCTCTTTCAGCTCGTCCATGTTCAGTGCACGGTATCCCGGCATGCCGAACGCCTCGGCCAGCTTGACGAAGTCAGTCTTGCGCTCCAGCGTGGTGTTGGAGTAGTGCTTGTCGAAGAACAGGGTCTGCCACTGGCGAACCATGCCCAGAACGCCGTTGTTCATGATGAATACAACGACCGGTGTCTGATTGGAAACGGCGGTTGCCAGTTCGTTGAGGTTCATGCCGAAGCTGCCGTCGCCGGTGACCAGAACGGTCTTTCTGCCGGTTGCTGTTGCAGCACCGATGGCTGCGCCCAGACCGAAGCCCATGGTGCCCAGACCGCCGCTGGAGATAAAGGTGCGGGGTGTTTCGAACGGATAGTGCTGTGCCACCCACATCTGGTGCTGCCCAACGTCTGTTGCCACAATGGTGTCCTTGTCCGCAACTGCGGCAATGGCGTCAATGGCAGTGAACGGTGTCAGCTCGGCGGGATCCTGTGCCTCCAGCTCCCTGGTGTACTTCTGGAGATCCGCCACATGCGCCATCCACTCCGGATGTGTCTGTTGCGGCAACTTTTCTGTCAGCCGTCCCAGAATCTCCCGCATCGAACCGGCGATTCCCAGTTCTACGGAGATATTCTTCCGGATTTCCGAAGCATCGATATCGATGTGAATGATCTTTGCGTTGCGGGCATACTTTGCGGTGTTGCCGGTACCTCTGTCGCTGAAGCGGCAGCCTGCGGTGATGATCAGGTCTGCTTCATTCTGGGCGATGGAGGATGCATAGTGACCATGCATGCCCTCCATGCCCAGCCAGCGGGGATTGGAGGTGGGAACTGCGGAAATGCCCATCATGGTGCAGCCGATGGGGGCATCGATCTTTTCCGCCAGCGCAAGAACCTCTGCGCCGGCATTGTCAGTGATTGCACCGCCGCCGATGTAGATGTAAGGCTTCTTAGCTGCCAGAATCATCTCCGCAGCCTGTTCGATCTCGTCCTCCTTTGCCGGAGCAACGGGAGTTTTTACTACCGGTGCCTGTGCGCTGTACTCATAGAGCGCATTCTGCACGTCCTTGGGAATATCCACCAGAACCGGACCCGGTCTGCCGGACTTTGCAATGCGGAATGCCTCCCGAATGGTGTCTGCCAGCTCTTCCACATGCTTTACCAGGAAGTTGTGCTTGGTAATGGGCATGGTTACACCGGTGATGTCGACCTCCTGGAAGCTGTCCCGTCCGATGAGAGAGTTCGGAACGTTGCCGGTAATGGCAACCAGCGGAACAGAGTCCAGATAAGCCGTTGCGATACCGGTGACCAGATTGGTTGCGCCGGGACCGGAGGTGGCGATGACAACGCCTACCTCGCCGGTAGCACGTGCATAGCCGTCGGCAGCGTGGGCTGCGCCCTGTTCGTGAGCTGTGATGATGTGATGGATCCGATCCTGTGCCAGATAGAGAGCATCGTAGATATCGATGACCTGTCCGCCCGGATAGCCGAATACCGTTGTTGCGCCCTGTTCGATGAGGGTCTCAACAATAATTTGTGCGCCTTTCAGTGTCATTTGTCTCTTCACCTTTTTATTTTTTAGTTTTTGTGAAAACGAAAGAATACGATTTTTGGAACAGACCCGAAGTGCCTGCGCTGTATGCCGGAGAGAAGTATCCTTCGCTTCTCCCGTAGAAAGGCTGGTTGCTTTCTGATTCAAAAAAACCCCCGGCAAATTGCCGAAGGGTTCCAAACATCATACCCGTGCGGCGTTTTCATAACGTCCGCCCGCATTTTTCCTTGGAACCATGGCGTGTACAGCGCAAATTTCGCTCCGGGTCAAAATGACTCGGTGCGTCAGTTCCAGAATGCTCACTCGTGCAAACGCAAACGTCTTTGGCATGGTACACACCTCCTTGGATGCTATCAAATGCAGGCGGCACAGCCGAAATGCTGTCCGCTGAAATCCAAACCGCAGGATAAACGGTTCTTATGTTTTAGTATAGCACTTCGTTTTCGTAAAAGCAAGCACCTAACAAGCTTTTTTACACTATGTAAATATTTTATTCAAAATATTGCAGAATCAAAGCGGATTTTATCCGGTGCCGAAGGAATCGAAAGAAATTTTGAAAATCCACTTGACAAATCGAAAGCGGGGCGGTATAATAAGAAATAAGCAATCCAGCCTGCAATCGCAGATGCGGCAGGTGGGGTGTTGTTTCGAAGATACAGATTTGTTTTGTGAAAAACAGGCGCTGAAGGGAAAAAAGAGGACGTGTTTTGCCGCAGAGAGCTGCCGGCCGGTGCGAGGCAGTGGAAAGCCGTTCATGATAGCTCCTCCCTGAGCCGCAGACGGAACGCACGAAAGTGTCAGTAGGTTCTGCCGGACTGCCCTCCGTTATCGGGGCTGCACATTGTCAGATGTGCGTGAGCGGGTGCAGAGATGCATCAAAAAGAGTGGTACCACGGAGAGTTCCTTCGTCTCTTTTGCATAGCGAACAGGATTGCTGTGCGGAAGGGACTTTTTTATTGCCTGGACTGGAAACAAATGTATGAGAGCCTGTTTCGCATCTTTTTCCGTACGTCTTTTCGGCAGATTTTGCTGCTGACTATGTCAAAAATCCTTGCCATACGAAAGTATGCCTGCGGATTTTTTCCTTGTCACCGACAAAATCATGTGCAAAAATCCGCATATAAAAAGATACAAAACAAGCTCTGAGAACGAAAGAAAGGATGCGTTATGATGAACCATGTAGAACAGTATGCACCGCAGTTTTTTCCGGTGAAGAACCCGCCCATGCGCTGGGCACAGAAGACCATGATCGAAAAAGCACCGATCTGGTGCAGCGTTGACCTGCGGGACGGCAATCAGGCACTGATTACGCCCATGAGTCTGGAGGAAAAACTGGAGTTTTTCAAGTATCTGGTGAAGATCGGATTCAAGGAAATCGAGATCGGTTTTCCGGCTGCATCCGAAACGGAATACGAGTTCTGCCGGACGCTGATCGAACAGGATCTGATTCCGGACGATGTGACGATTCAGGTGCTGACGCAGGCACGGGAACACATCATCGCCAAGACCTTCGAATCCCTGAAGGGCGCAAAGCATGCCATCGTCCACCTGTATAACTCCACCTCCGTGGCACAGCGGGAACAGGTGTTCAAGAAGAGCAAGGAAGATATCATCAAGATCGCAGAGTTTGGCGCAAAACTCTGCAAGGAGTATCGGGAAAAGACCGAGGGCCATTTCCGCTTTGAGTATTCGCCGGAGAGCTTCACCGGAACAGAGCCGGAGTTTGCGCTGGAGATCTGCAACGCCGTGCTGAAGATCTGGGAGCCGACGCCGGACGACAAGGTGATCATCAACCTGCCGGTAACGGTTTCCCACTCCATGCCCCATGTCTACGCCAACCAGATCGAGTACATGAACGACAATCTCTACCGCAGAGAAAACGTTGTCATCTCCCTGCATCCCCACAACGACCGCGGCTGTGCAGTGGCAGACAGCGAGCTGGGACTGCTGGCGGGCGGCGACCGTATCGAGGGCACCCTGTTCGGCAACGGCGAGCGCACCGGTAATGTGGATATTATCACGCTGGCACTGAACATGTATTCTCAGGGCGTGGATCCGGAGCTGGACTTCTCCAACATGCCGGAGATCGTTGAGGTTTATGAGCGTGTCACCAGAATGCACGTCTATGAGCGTTCGCCGTACAGCGGACAGCTGGTCTTTGCAGCGTTCAGCGGCTCCCATCAGGATGCCATCGCCAAGGGCATGCACTGGCGGGAAGAGCACGACTGCAAGCACTGGAATGTGCCGTACCTGCCCATCAACCCTGAGGATGTGGGCCGTGTTTACGAGGCAGACGTCATTCGAATCAACAGCCAGTCCGGCAAGGGCGGCGTAAGCTACCTGATGGAAACCAAGTATGGCTATCACATTCCTATGAAGATGCGGGAGTCCTTTGGTTATCTGGTCAAGGGCGTTTCCGACCACGCCCACAAGGAACTGCTGCCGGAGGAAGTGCTCAGGATTTTCGAGGAGCACTATGTCAACATCGAAGAACCGATCTCCCTGCCGGAAGTACACTTCGTGCAGAAGGAGGAGGGTGTGATTGGTGCAGCTGTGACCATCTCCTATGATGGCAAGACGGACGTGATTCAGGCAGACGGCAACGGCCGTCTGGATGCGGTATCCAATGCGGTAAAGGCATACCTGAACATGGACTTTGCCCTGACCACCTACACAGAACACGCACTGGCAGTTCGTTCCAACTCCAAGGCGGTTTCCTATGTGGGACTGGAGAAGAATGGCAAGACCTGCTGGGGCGTTGGCATCCGGTCGGATATCATCAACTCCTCTATTTCTGCATTCCTGAGCGCACTGAATCAGCTGATTACAGACTGCAAGTAAGCGATTCGCTGCATTTCAAAAGATAAAAAGCGGTACAGCTTCCATCTCCATTCGGAAGCTGTACCGCTTTTTTCAGCGAATCAGAACAGAAAATCCGGCAGACATCTGATCTGCCGGATTTTTTCGGGGGATATGGGCGAGGATTAGTCGTCCAGCTTTTTCTTTTCGTCTTCGATCATTGCGAGCAGCTCGTCGATGGAAGCAGAGTCATACTTGTTTGCCGGACGCTGCGGTGCTGCCGGCTTCGGTGCCGGAGCGGGAGCCGGTGCAGGAGCCGGTGCGGCCGGCTGTGCCGGAGCAGCGTGCTGCGGGGTGTAAGCAGCAGATGCAGGTGCGCCGTAGAGCGGTCTGGTTTCGCCCAGGTTGCGGGCCTCTTCCGGGGAACTTGCCTCGTGGCTGCCGTGGTAGGCAGCAGAAGAATCCGGCGCAATCGGTGCGGAAACTGGCGGGACAGTGCTGTTTGCTGCATATTCGCTGCGGGTGTGGAAGATGGAAGTTGCATCCTCGTCGAAGCCGGGGTTCTCATACCGACTGGTATCTGGCGCAGTACCGCCTACCGGAATCTGATCTTCCGGATTGGTGTAGATCGGAACGTCATGCTGTGCCTTGAACTGCATGGTGCGTGCCTTCTGGTACGGCGAGTTGGGGTTGACTGCCTTTCGCTCAAAGTTCTGGGCGATGGAGGAACGGCGCTGTTCGAAAGAACGGCTGGAGGAAGCATCCTCCGGATGGAACAGCGGCGAACGTGCGCCAAGCTCTTCTTCGCTGTAGTCGGCATCGGGATCGTAGGAATCTTCGCTGAAGACCTCGTCATAATTTTCCTCAAAAGCGAAATCATCGTCGCTCTTGGTATTGGCACGAACGATTGCAACAATGAGCATGACGACCAGGATCACTGCCGGCAGAACCATCAGCAGCAGGATACCCGGAACACTGTTGACGAACTTCACATAGGAGTACAGCTCCTTGCTCTCGTAAGTACATTTGCCCAGAATGTTGTCCACGGTGATCGGCGGTTCGGTTCCCACGGTGTCAGCCTGCATGGTGGTGGGGTAGTTCTTCAGGATACCGCTTTCGTCCTGCGCAATGGTGTTGATGCGGCGAACGGCGATGCGGTCGGAATCCACGTCTGTGGAGGGGTCATCCGGTGCCAGCACACAGAGGACGGCGTTGTACTTGGCGATGGGATCGGATTCGCTGTAAACCGAAGCGATGACCGCTGTGTTCTTGTGAATCGATGCGGAAGCGCTCTCGCTGTCCACCGTTGCACCACCAGTTGCCACTGCGGTGAGATCGGTCGCAACGGAAGTTCCGCTGGCGCTTGCCTCCATGGTGTCGCTTTCCATGAGGTAGATGTAGTGTCCGAAAATTTTCGGGGTATCGCTCTTGGAAAACAGAATCGTGGTTGACAGGGTGACAATTATGGTGAGCAGCAGGAGAACTGCAAGGACAATTGCGAGAATTGATTTTGTTTTCTTTTTCATGTTGCTTCCTTCCTTTTCATGAAGTTTTGATTTTACTCCTATTATAACACATTCTTTTGGCGATTTCAATTGTTTTTTCGATTTTTTCCAGAAAAATGTGCGGGCAAATGAGGGCCTGCAAAGCTGCCGGAGAAAAAATCCGGGCTTGGCTTTTTTATTATAGCATATCTTTTCCCCGATTTCAATTGAAATTGTGATTTTTTCCAAATATTTTTGAAAACCTCTTGACAAAGCCGGAAAATGTGGTATAATAAAGAAGTACTCTCATTGAAAGGGCGAGTATCGCTTGCCAGGGAAAATAAGGTGCTGGAATAGCTCAGTTGGTAGAGCAGCGCATTCGTAATGCGCAGGTCGCGTGTTCAAGTCACGTTTCCAGCTCCAAGTTTTTTACCGTCTGCGGACGGCGTCTGCGGGCGTAGTTTAGTGGTAAAACATCAGCTTCCCAAGCTGAGGTTGCGAGTTCGATTCTCGTCGCCCGCTCCAATGTAGAAAATAGGAAAAAACGCGTGGGTAAGAATTTCTTGAACTTCTTATTGACGCGTTTTGTTTTGACCGGAGAACAACAGAAAAGAGGAATTGCATATGAAACGAAAAAGATATGGCATTGCAGCATTTTTGACGGCAGCCGTACTGTGCGGCAGCATGACCGGATGCGGCAATACAGAGGACAGCAGCGCAGAGAGCAGCACCGCATCCACAACCGCAGCGGAGAGCGTTCCGGTGGAGAAAAGCTCGGAAACCATCGTTGCCGACACATCGGATATTGTGGGGCGCTGGGAGATGCGCGGCGGCTATAACAGCGACGGTCAGCTGGTGGACTCGCTGCAGGGCGTGCCGCTGGCGATCGTCATGCAGATCGAATTTCAGGATGGCGGTGCGGCAACGGAGTATTTCAATGGGAAGCAGAGCACCACATCCACATGGAGCATGGAGAACAACGAGATCACATACCACTCGGATTCCTCCAGCGATACAAGCGATGCCATTACATTCACTTATGAGCCGTCCAAGAATCTGCTGTTCACCACAGTGAACGACGTGCAGATGGAGTTCGGCAAGGTGGACGAGTTCACCACGGTAGATGACAGCGTATTGCAGGGAATTGTGGATTCCGGAAGTTCTGCAGCGGATGCAGCAGAAACCACACCGGCAGAATAAAGAGAAATCGTCGAACCGGATGGATTCCAAGGGTTCGGCGATTTTTTTAGAACCTGTCTTCACAAGACATTTGTGATACGCTTGTGATGACGAGTTCTCATTGCTTGGCAGCTTTGACCCGCCGGCGAAGCTCGGCAAAAGCGGCATCCTCGCCCTCGTTTGCCAGAAGTTCCAGCATCTCGGTCAGCATGGCAGCGGTGTTGGGGTGGATCGTGCCGACCTTTTGTGCAGTGGAGCGTTGGAAATATTGGAGCGGACACGCCTGCGTATACTTGTCCTGCATGTAGATCTTGCTGGCGGCGACACGGTCGCAGAACATCTCGGCAAAGAAGCGTATGGGCATCTCCACCGGCTCGTTTCTGCGGGTCTTGGGGTTGTAGTCCCACCAGTATTCGAAGTGGTGGCGGTTGCGCCCCTTGTGGTGCATCCATGCAAGGGAATAGCCAAGCGCCTCCCGTTCCGCTTCGTTGGGGCTGCGCTTGCCGTCCTGATAGTAGCGGACGCCGGCGAAAAATTCTGTGGGGCTGTATTTGGAGAGATCGTGCCGCAACCCCTGCCAGAGAATGCCGGCTTTGCGGCAGTGCCGGATGACCATGTGCCGATGGCGTGTGATGGTGCGAAAATGTCCCCAGAATGCGTGCCAGCTCATGAATTGTTCCTCCACTCGAAAAATTGCAGCGATATTGTGCTATATAATAGTATACGCAGATGCGGGGGAAAAGTCAAGACGGAGAGCACCGGAAAATTTGGGCAATACCGCACAAAGATTGTGCGACAGATGCGTCGTCAAATTTTTCGTCAGATGAAACAAAAAGCGGAGTGAATACTTGATGTATTCACGAGCATTTTTGTGAAATATGA
>ENA-OQHR01001580-OQHR01001580.1-human-gut-metagenome-genome-assembly--contig:-NODE-1580-length-10825-cov-9.181615_pt1 | contig 10825 bp, 8 predicted proteins | sample MGYA00242566_ERZ504725 | MGnify/ENA primary metagenome ERZ504725 (study PRJEB26092, sample SAMD00036217) | human gut metagenome | host: Homo sapiens | study: EMG produced TPA metagenomics assembly of... | reverse complement strand
ATAAATCGTTTGAGTCTACGCGCCGTCAAAGTGATAATTCATCCCCCTTGAGGACCTATTCGACCCATCCAAAGGTCTGCAAGTTTCAACAGGAACCGCAAGGCGCTTGAAAAGTGAGTCCGAAATAAGCCAATTTGGAATCTTTTCGTAATAAGAACATAGCGATGTGCTACACATTTTTCAATGTTTTGTCGCTAAATGCTACTTATTTTGGCGTAAGTGGTCATTTATCCCCAAATTAGTCTGTTCTATCCAATATCTGTGACTAACCCCCTACGCAACTTCCCCATAGAGGGATCGATTTTTTGCGAAACTAAAATAATGGTACCCCCCCCCCACATTAAAATAATCTGCTGGAAGTGCCATTTATTTCCGACCCCCTATTATTGGAGTTTATGGCTGCACCATCTAGTTCGCAGCCCATAACCCTCTGAGAACCGTGTCCCAAAATTCACGTCCGGAGTGGGATGCGGTTTCCGCTTGTGGCCCCGCTGGGAAGCCGTATCCCGCTTCGATCACAAATTCCGGGTCGTACTTTCCGCCAAGGCCCTCAACCGGAAACGGCATCCCATTTCTCGGCCGAATACTGGGATGTAGTTTCCACAGAGCCCCTCAACCGGAAGCAACATCCCATTCCAAAGGCAAATTCCGGGACGCATTTTCCGAAACCCCATCCATCCGGAAAGCCCGTCCCGCTCCGGGCACATTAGGAGATAGATTTTCAGCTCCCCCACCGCTAGGCCCAGGCCCTGCACAGTGGCGCCTGCCCGGCGGAGGCATATAAGGTTCATCGCGAGTTCCGCACGCAAAGAAGGCCACTTAATGTGGCCTTCGTCTTGCGCAGAACTGTAGAGCAGGGAACCTTATATTCCGCCGCCGGGTGGGCGTTACAAGCACACCGAGCGCCTAGCACTCCGCTTTCATGGCGTTGTAGCCAATCAGCACGGTCCAGACGTACGCGCAGGTCTTGGGGATCATGAGCATGCCGATAGCCGGGATGACCTCGGCCCACAGGACCACAGGGATATAGAAGCCAAAGCTCAGCACAATGGTGAGCCACATCCAGCGGAAGGCCTCATCGTTGTCCTCCCTTGCCTGCGATAGAACAGCACGATGACTATCATGCCCATGATGGCAAACGGGATGTTGCGCAGGATGCCCCACTCAATCGGCGTCTGGTTGGTGAGCCACTGATTCTGAGGCAGCATGCACAGCGCGATGCGCATGGCGGCCAGAGCAAAGATCGCCGCGGTCGTCGCGACGTGATTCTTGACCTGATAGCGCTCGCGCCACACGTAGTAGAGCAGCACGTAGAAGACGGTCATGGTAATCGAGGTGATCCACTTGCCCAGGCCCAGCTGCACGGCATAGGCATCGATGCCCGTCGTGCAAAGTGCCAACGCGCGGGGCACCAGGTGGAACGAATCGCCGGCACCCAAAACGACCGCCATCCAGCCAAACAGCTGGAACTGGCGATTGCCTTTGCTGCCGCGAATCATACGGATACCGATGGTGATGACCGTCACCAAATACACGATGTCAAAAAGCGTTTCGAAAATAGCACGCATATATATGTCTCCTTAAAAAATGGTTGCAAAGCACGGTTTGGCTTCCTGGTGCCGGGCATCATATCCTTAACATGAACGCTGTTCACTTTCTTGCCGTAAAAATCCCCACCTTGCGCGGGGACCGTTAGTAGAGGGTTCGGCGCGTAATCTCGAGCACGGCGCTCGGATCGAAATCTTGCCGAATCACGGCAGAGAGCATGAGCGAGAACAGGACCTCGGCAAATTGCTCGGCAGAAAACTGATCGGTAAAGGCGTCCGGGCGCACCTGCGAGTCGCGCTTGAGCACAACGCAGAGTTGGTCAAGGATGTGCTGCCAGGCATGGTGCATGCGAAGCTTGCCGTCGGCAGTATCCTGCTGCATAAATCCCAGCGAGTGATGCGTGAAGAAGCCCGGGTACGTTTGGCAGCCGTACTCCATCTGGCGATACATCCAGCGGATGCACGAGAGGGTGTCGTCCAAGACGGCCTCGTCATCGGGGTGATGGAAAATGTCGCCCCACACGCTTGCCACGGTCGCGCCCACGAGCGCTGTCTTAGAATCAAAGTAGTTGTAGATGCATCCGACCGACACGCCGCATGCCGCGGCAACCGAGCGAATGTTGACGCTGGTCCAACCGTTTTCCTGGATGAGCTTACGGCTCGTCTTCAGGATTTCCTCCTTAGACGTCGCTGTGTTATTCATGCCCTCACCTCCAATATGAACACTGTTCATTTTTCCACGGTGCGATCCCCTGTCAAGAAAAAAGCCTCGAGAATTTCGAGGCTTTCACGTTTGTACGATTGAACGCACGGCACCGCGAGCGGCGAAGTTACTCCCCCAGCACGGCCTTTTTGGCGGCTGCAGCCATGTTGTCCAGATCTTCCTTGGTGGGGTGATCCTTTGCGGCGACCCAGTTATCGAGCAGCATCTTAAAGCGGACATTGTCGGGATCTTGCTCAAGCATTGCCTCGTAGCGCTGCTTTACGGCAGGGCCCATCTTGCCCTGGCACATCGCCCAGCCCGCAAGCTCGGCATCATTGGCCAAGTTAGACGATACGCGGTCGATAATCTGCCTAAAGTACTCCTCGCTGGCGCCAAAACCGCAGGTACCAAACAGAAAGACGCGCTTGCCGTGCAAGGCGGAGAGCAACGCCGCGACCGAAGGCGTGCACGCGCCCTTGTCGCACCAAAAACCGACGAGCACCGTGTCGGCCGCGCAGGCGCCCTGCGCCTCGAGCGCAACCTGATCTGCATCCGCATCGTCGCTCAACGCCGCGGCATGGACAAACTCAACGCCCGCAGCCTGCAGAGTGCGCTTGATCGCGCCCGAAACCATCCTGGTATTACCGCTCTTGCTGTTAACCACCAAAGAGCACGTCATAGTCACGTTGCCTCGTTTCCCCCGAAACTCGAGCCATTAATACAATTTATTAGATGAATATCTTAGTACTAACGTGACAGATGTAAACCACCGTCTGTCGATTGGCGACGCAGACGACATCTTTGGACAGATTTCGAACAGTATGTACTTCGGATTGAAACCGCCGCAGAACGTTTCACGAATGGCCGAAAAACTGTTTCACAAAACGCCGCCAAATTGTTTCATATAATATCGTCAATTTGTTTCACAATATACCGTCAAATTGTGTCATGGTTTTTCGTCAAAATGTTTTACGCGCTGGTAAGATGCTATAAAACAAAATGTTTCTTTGAATGGCGGGAAGTACGATGACTAAGTATATGAGTAGATGTATCGATCGCTCAATCGAACGCGATCTTGGCATTTTTGGTGCCGTGCTCATTCAGGGACCGAAGTGGTGCGGAAAGACGACTACGGCCCAGCGATTCGCTGAATCATCGCTGTCTCTCTCCGACCCTGCCGGAGACTTTGCCGCACTGCAGCTTGCCAGGATCGACCCAGCTCAAGCAATAGTCGGCGCAACGCCGAGACTCATCGATGAGTGGCAGGAAGAGCCAAAACTGTGGGACGCAATACGTTTCGAATGCGATCGTCGGACCGGTGAGCCAGGGCAGTTTTTGCTTACGGGGTCAGCAACACCAAACGACGCCGACCAACCGATGCACAGCGGCATCGGGCGTATATCACGCTTGCGCATGGAAACAATGACTCTGGCCGAACTCGGGGTTTCCTCAGGGGCGGTCTCGCTCGAATCGCTGCTTAACGGATGCCCCATCAAAGCGGCACTTGGATCCATCAACGGCATCGCCGATATCGCCGATTTGCTATGTCGTGGTGGTTGGCCTCAGGCAGCTGGCAAGACGACTGCCGATGCAATGCGTATATCCGCTGCCTACATCGACGGTGTCTGCGAATCGGATGTTTCGAGGGTTGACGGCGTGAAGCGTGACCCGGAGAAAGTCAGGGCTCTTCTGTCTTCGCTTGCGCGCAACGAATCCACTCTTGCCGGCGAAAAGTCTCTTGAGAAAGACCTCGGCGGTGATGTATCGAGAAGTACGCTGCGGCGCTATACGGATGCCTTGCGCAGAATACACATCATCGATGATATCCCGGCTTGGCATCCGGCGCTCAGGTCTCCGGTAAAGCTGCGGCAAAGTGCGAAAAGGCACCTCGCCGACCCTTCGCTTGCCGTCGCACTGCTCGGAGCAAATCCGGAGTCATTGGCATCCGACCCGAAGACGCTGGGACTGCTCTTCGAATCCCTCGTCCTGCACGACCTTAAGGTCTATGCAGCCGCAAATGACTCATCGGTGTCCCACTACCATGACGCCGACGATCTCGAGGTCGATGCCGTTATACACAGGCGCGATGGAACTTGGATTGCCGTGGAAGTAAAACTCGGAAGTCCGCAGATCCCCGAGGCATCTGCAAACCTGCTTCGACTCGAGCGCAAACTTGTCGAACGTGGCGAGAGACCACCCGCGGCCAAGCTCATCGTCATCGGGTTCGGCATGCCGGCCCATACAACGCCCGAGGGCATTATCGTTGCCCCCGTTGACACACTCGCGCCCTAGCGCTGCATTACATGCCCCGCGGGCTTGCTCACTGGGCAAACTGGCTGCAGTAGAGCTCGGCGTAGAAGCCGCCTGCCGCTATCAACTCGTCGTGCGTGCCGCGCTCGACAATCTCGCCGTCGCGCATGACCAGAATGCAGTCGGCGTTGCGGATCGTCGACAGGCGGTGCGCCACTACAAAGCTTGTGCGACCGGCCATAAGCTCGTCGAATGCCGCCTGCACCTGCAGCTCGGTGCGCGTATCGATGCTCGACGTTGCCTCGTCCAGCAGTAGAATCGCCGGGTCGGTGAGCATGACGCGCGCGATGCACAGCAGCTGCTTTTGGCCCTGGCTAAACGTGCCACCGTCCTCGCCGATCACCGTATCGTAGCTGCCTGGCAGCTGCACGATAAACTTATGCGCATGAGCGCGCTTGGCGGCCTCGACAATCTGCTCACGCGTAGCATCGGGACAACCGTAGGCAATGTTCTGGGCCACCGTGCCCTCGAACAGCCAGGTATCTTGCAGCACCATGCCAAAGGCGCGGCGCAGGCTTGCGCGCGTGTAGTCACGCGAAGACCTGCCATCGACCATGATGCGTCCGGCATCGATATCGTAAAAGCGCAGCAGCAGATTGATGAGCGTCGTCTTGCCGCAGCCCGTAGGGCCGACCAGGGCAAAGCGCATGCCGGGTTTGGCGTCAATGCAAATGTCCTGCAGCAGCTTGCGATCGGGCACGTAGCTAAAGTCCACATGCTCAAAGGCAACCTCGCCCTGCGGGACAGCAAGTTCCACGGCATCCGCCGCATCGGGCTCCTGCTCGCGCGCATCGAGCAGCGCAAACATGCGGCGCGCCGAGGCATACGCCGTCTGGATCTGCGTAATAACGTTGGTGACCTCGTTGAACGGCTTGGTGTACTGGTTGGCATAGGACAGGAAAATCTGCACGCCGCCCACCGTAAGCGCCGCCGGCACGCCCGTGATCACGCCCACACAGCCGATCACAGCGACCACGGCATAGATGATGTTGTTGATAAAGCGCGTGCCGGGGTTGGAGAGCGAGCCCATAAACTGCGCGCGCTCGCCCGCGGTGTAAAGCTCGGCATTGAGGGCATCGAAGCGCTGCTGAGCACGCGGGCCGTAGGCGAAGGCGTCCACGAGCTTTTGCTCGCCCACATACTCCTCGATATGACCGCCCAGTTGACCCTGAATACGCTGCTGGGCCGTAAAGCTCTTATTGGAAAGCTTGGCGATGGCGCCGGCTGCAAAAATGGAAAGCGGTGTGACGAGCACCACCACGAGCGTCATGGTCAGATTGATGGAGAGCATAAACGCGAGCGTGCCCACGATGGTGATGACGCCGGTAAAGAGCTGGGTAAATCCCTGCAGCAGACCGTCGCCCACTTGGTCAACATCGTTGACCACGCGGCTCATAAGATCACCGTGGGCATGGCTGTCGATAAAGCTGAGCGGCATGCGGCTGAGCTTGTCGCTCGCCTCCACGCGTATGTCGCGCACCGTCTCGTAGGACAGGCGGTTGACGCAGTAACCCTGCAGCCACTGAAAGGCCGCGGCGCCCACCACAACGAGTGCGAGTTTGGTAACGAGCGGCAGCAGAGCGTCGAAGTCCACCTGCCCGGCGGCGACGATAAGGTCGATGCCCTCGCCGATGAGAATAGGTGTGTAGAGCTGCAGAATCACCGAGATGGCGGCACTCACAAACGACGCCGTAAACGAGACGCGGTGCGGGCGAACATAGCCCAGCAGGCGGCGGGTCACCGCACCCACGGGGTAGCGCTCGGGGTCGCCGGGTTGACGCGGGCCGTCGCCCAGGTCGTTGAGGCTATCGTTGCCGGACACGTTGGCCGTCATCGTGGCGACCGAACCGGAGGAAGTGTACGGATTCATTTAGCATCCCTCCTTTGCGCAGACGGATGCGGGGGCGGTCGGAACGGACGCGGGCACCGCACTCCCCTGCTGGCCCTCGAGCTCCTCGCGACGAAGCTGCGACTGGCAAATCTCGCGATAGAGCTGGCAGCTTGCGTACAACTCGTCGTGCGTACCCAGACCCGCGACCGAGCCGTGGTCGAGCACGCAGATCATGTCGGCATCGCGGACGGCCGAGACGCGCTGACTCACGATCACCGTGGTCAGCGGCAGCCCGCCCGCGGCGGCACCGCGTACGCTGCGCTCGCGGATGGCGTGGCGAAGCGCCGCACCGGTCTTAAAGTCGAGCGCCGAGGCGGAGTCATCCATGATCAGAATCTGCGGCGAGCCCACCAGAGCACGCGCGATGGTCAGGCGCTGGCGCTGACCGCCGCTGAAGTTCTTGCCGCCCGCCTCGACCGGAGCGTCGAGCCCCTGCGGCTTGTTGCGCACGAACTCGCTGGCCTGCGCTATATCGAGCGCCGCCCACAGCTCCTCATCGGTTGCCGACTCGTCGCGCCAGGTCAGGTTGCTGCGAATAGTGCCGCTCACCAGCGACGCGCGTTGCGGAACAGTCGCAACCACACGGCGCAGTTGGTCGAGCGGCCAAGCGCGCACGTCGGAGCCCATCACGCTCACACCGCCGGTGCCCGCATCGTACAGGCGCGGGATGAGCGAGACGAGCGTGGACTTACCGCTGCCCGTACCGCCGATAATGCCGAGGGCTTTGCCCAGCGGGAGTTCCAGGGTTACGTCATTGACGGCGTTGGCAGCGCCCGCGCCAAACGAGAAGCTCGCATGGCTCAAGCTCAGCGCGGAGGCCGGAGCGGCATTGCCCGTCGCGCCCGGCTTGGGCAGCGCGACCGGCTGGTTGCCCTCGTCGGTGATGCTCGGCACGCAATTGAGCACCTCGTTGATACGCGACGCGCTGGCGCTCGCCTTGGTAAAGACCACGACCAGGTTGGCAACGTACACGATGGAGGTCAGGGTCTGCGTCATGTAGTTCACAAACGCCATGACCTGACCCTGCGTGAGCTCACCCACGTTGACCTGGATGCCACCCACCCACAGGATGGCACACACGCCCAGGTTCATCACAAGAAACGTGACGGGGTTGAGGATCGACGAGAGCTTGCCCACCGCGATGGCGACATGCGCCTGATCGTCGGCCGCATGGGCAAAGCGCTCGCGCTCGTGATCTTCGCGCACGAAGGCGCGAACCACGCGGGCGCCCGAAAGGCCCTCGCGGCAAATGAGCGCGATGCGATCGAGCTTTGCCTGCAGCTGCTTGTAGTACGGGATGCAGCGCGCCATGACAAACCAAAACACCAGGCCGATGGCGGGCGTGCAAATCAAAAAGATCATGCCGAGCTTAAGGTCGATGGCAAGGGCCGCGACCATGGAGCCCACCGCCAGGAAAGGCCAACGGATGAGCATACGCACGCCCAGCGCCACGGCGAGCTGCACCTGGTTGACGTCGTTGGTAATGCGCGTGATGAGCGACGGCATGCCAAAGCGATCGAGCTCAGCATAGCCCAGCTTGTTGATGTGCTTGTAGAGTGCGCCGCGAATGTCAGTACCCATACCTTGCGAGGTGAGCGCCGCCATCTTTTGGCAGACGAGCGTAAACGAGATGCCGATCACGGCCATGGCGGCGAGCACCATGCCATAGTGGACGACGGCACTCACGTCGTGCGCACCGATACCTTTATCGATCATCTGGGCAATCACCAGCGGTGTAAGCAGGTCAAAGATCACTTCGATCAACTTGCACGCCGGGCCAATCACCATATATCGGCGAAACTTACCACCAAAACGCCTGAGCAGCTCAATCATAAAAAGGCGCTCCCTATCATCATCCACATTCAATTCGAACCATGATAGTACGGCGAGCCCAAAAATTGCGTAAGCAGCTCGTCACAGATGAAAGAACGAAACAGGCAAAAGACAATGCTAGCGTTTTGGCGCAGTCAGCGAGAAACCAAGCGCCCTGCCGGCACTCGCGGGTAGCCGCGGCACCAAAAAGCGCCTGCGCGCTCGATGGATCCGGATGCCCGACAGAGGCTCCTTATGGCTGCTTCCTTCCGGACCTGACCAGATTCGGAACATGTCGTCATCCGAACCCATCGAACGCGCTAGGCGCTCGGTATATCTTACCCGCTCCCGCCCGATGGGGCAAGGTAGCTAATTTGGGACGAGGCTTTTTTGACTACTTGGGCAATCAGATCGACAAGTAGTCAAATAAGCCCCGTCCCAAAAAGACTAGTCTGACGCTATGCCACGAAAGGGGTCCATCTACTACGTTTAAGCCGTAGGAGCCAACCATAGCCGGCTTTTTCGAAAATCGGTAAGCCGTCTACCTGCGGTTTTATTTTTGCATATTCCGGGATGGTCGAGGGTGCTCGGCTAAACGTAGTAGATGGCAGCATTTCATGGCGGGCGGGCCGACCCGAGGCCCAAGGCAGCCAGCCTCGGATGGCCATTCTCGATGTTGCGGTGGAATAGTTCCTGTTTTTGCTGTTTGAGCCGCCAAACAGGAACTATTTCACCGCAACTTATCGAGGGGAATGAGTTTTAGATACGGCCAAGGTCGAAGGCTTGGGCGGCTGCCTCGCCGGCGCAGATGAGGTTGGTTGTGGCTTCCTGGGGGTCGAGCGCCTGGTCAAGAGGCACAGGCCTGCGACAGACCGGCAACACTAGATCGACACCTCGCTCATACACTACATCCAAGTTATCCGCACGACCGCCCACGACGGCAACAACCGGCTTGCCATATCGCTTCGCACGACAAGCCACACCAACCGGCGCTTTACCGGCGGCGGACTGCTCGTCCATATTGCCCTCGCCCGTTATGACCAGGTCGACATCGCGTACACGCTCGTCAAACCCCACGAGATTGAGCACCGTCTCCACGCCCGAGCGTAGCTCCGCACCGAGCGCCAGCAGCGCGGCACCCAGGCCGCCGGCGGCACCGGCACCGGGCACGCCGAGCACCGAGCCAAATGTCCGTGCGCCCTCGGGTGTGCGCAACAACCCCTGAGCCCGCGCCTCGGCAATTGCCGCATCGAGCAGGCGGCCGTAGCCGACCATCCAGCTGTCGCACCTGCTCAGCGCCTCGGCGTCACCCGTCGGCAAGCCTTTCTGCCCGCCAAACACCGCCAATGCGCCCCGACGCCCCACAAGCGGATTCTCGACATCCGAAAGCACAACGATACGAGCGTCATCCAAAGCCTGCAGCGCTGGCGCCAAATCAACGCTCGCCACCTGCTCAAGGCCGGCAAGACCGGGGGCGACATCGCAGCCCTGATCATCGACCACACGCGCGCCCAGCGCCTGCAGCATGCCGGCACCGCCGTCGTTGGTGGCGCTGCCGCCCAGTCCTATATATAGAGTCCTCGCCCCTGCGCGAACCGCACGAAGCATGAGCTCGCCCACGCCATAGGTCGAAGCCGCCAACGCCGACGACTCCGTGCAAGGCGAGTACCCAATGCCGGCCGCCTCGGCCATCTCGATGACCGCGGACTCGCGCTCGACATCAACCAGCATCCGGGCAGACGAGCGCTTGCCCAAGGGACCTGCCACCTCGCAGGCCACAATCTCACCGCCGCACGCGACAACGGCATCGAGCGTTCCCTCGCCACCATCTGCCAGCGGCAACGCGGCCACCTGGGCATCGGACCACACACGGCGCACGCCCTCGGCAACCGCCGCCTCCGCCTGCGCACTCGACACACTGCCCTTAAAGGAGTCGATCGCCAGCAGCACACGGCGGGGCCGGCGGCACGCAGGACCAAAGTCAACCGCCTCAACGGCAGTATCTTCGACACACGCGAGCGCCTCGGCATGAGCGGTATGCGCCTCAAGATCGGCCCCACAACCGCAGCCAGCACCATCGGTGCCACGCAGCCCACTAAAATAGCTGCTCAACACCTCACGACACTCGTCTGCCAGCACGCCAGCCGTCACGTTAAACCGATGATTCAGGCGCGAGTCGGCATTCAAATCGTATAGGGATCCCAACGCGCCTGCCTTAGCATCGGCCGCGCCGTACACGCAGCGCCCCACGCGCGCGTTAACCATAAGCCCCGCGCACATGCAGCAAGGCTCGAGCGTTACGTAGACCGTGCAATCGGAAAGGCGCCAGCGACCGAGCGACTGCGCGGCGGCGCATAGGGCCGCAAACTCGGCATGAGCCGAAGGATCCTGATCGAGCTCGCGGCGATTGTGAGCCCTCGCGACAATCTCACCCGCGCGCACTACCACGGCACCAATCGGTACCTCGCCCACCGCAGCGGCGGCTCGCGCCTCCGCCAGCGCCTCGCGCATGAACTTCTCGTCGATTTCGGTGATCGTCATCGTTCGCCTTCCCTGTTGCAA
>ENA-OQHR01001572-OQHR01001572.1-human-gut-metagenome-genome-assembly--contig:-NODE-1572-length-10868-cov-5.047076_pt1 | contig 10868 bp, 8 predicted proteins | sample MGYA00242566_ERZ504725 | MGnify/ENA primary metagenome ERZ504725 (study PRJEB26092, sample SAMD00036217) | human gut metagenome | host: Homo sapiens | study: EMG produced TPA metagenomics assembly of... | reverse complement strand
TATTGGCTCTTATATTATATACTCTGTAATTCTATTTTTCATTACAACTAGCACACGAATTGTTTACTCTTAGAAAATATTATAAAACTTTGGAGTAATTGCATTTGGAAAATCAGGTTCAATATACAGACAACGAATAAATCGTTTCCTATGTACTTCATCTGTTTCTGTATCCGAATTCAATACATCTTGAGGCGTGATTTCAATGTAATCACTTTCTCTTAGATTGATATATTCATGAGGTGCAAGAACATCATAAATCGTTAAATCTTTTTCCTTACGATATTCTTCAAAATCTTTGATTCCTTTCTCATCTGCTGTTTGGATATTCCAAAAGTCATGAATCAAAGTCAAACGCTCATTCACTGGTACGATACGAATACTAGATTTTAAATCCTTAAACTTTTCTTCTGTTTTTCTGTAGATATTAAAAAACATCGCTTTGGCATCTTCATAATTCAATGCTTTCTGCGATATTGTGACATACCTTTTTGTAATCAGTGTATTTTTCTTTTTCCCAATGGCATCATCAATCAAGGTATTAAACTCATGAGCAAGATGTCTTTCCTGTTCACTAACCATACTTTCTTCATCATAGATAAACTGTTGTTTATACTTTTCTGTGTTCACTGGTGTACTGGCATTTGTGACTTGAATATGTGCTTTATCTGTAAATGAGTTTAGATAATCCACCCATTTTAAGAAGATTTCACCTGCATCTTCTAAATCTGCTTTTGCGAAAGAAATATCTGTATATTCAAAACAGATAGAATATATATCATCACTGATTCGCATGATATTTTCTTTGTAATCCTTAAACAACATAGTAAACACTTGTTGATTGGTCTTTGGCACAAAAACTGTTGGTCGTTTATTCCACAAAGACATAAAAGGATTCATGTTGGATGATTTTTCGTTTGGCTTATTCACTGATTTCTGTTGTTTTTGTTTCTTCTGCTTTTTCGGTTTCTCTGTCTTTGGATTCTTCTGTTTCTCTTTCTTTTCCTTCTTTTTGAACATCTTCTTCGACTCCTTTCTCTATTGTTTCTAAATAGCCTTTTGCTTTTTCACCTAGACGGACAATATTTTCAATATCTTCTTTCGTAAGTGCATTTTCACTATTTTCCATAGTACGCTCTTCAATCAAGGCTTTCTTGTTGGCATCTAAATCCCCATACCACTTCATTGCCTTTGCTTTTTCTTTGGCTTTCTTTCGCTCTATCTTCAATTCCAATTCCTTTTGTTTTTCCAATCGAGCCTTTTCTTTCTTTTGTTCTTTTTCCATCTTCATTAAAACTTTTTTATCTTTCTTCGCCTGTTTTCGTTCAGCTCTTGTCGGTTTTTTCGGCTTTTCGATAGTTTGAACAGATTCCTCTTTTTGTTTCTTACCTTTATTTTTCTTTGCTTCTTTTTCAGCTAATAACTCTTTTTCAGTCTTATACTCTAATGGCTTTCCGAAATCCAAATAGTGTCTTTTTAAGAAAGGTAGTAATCTATCGGCTGTCATTCCCTGCAATGTCAAAAAGCCACAAAGCATCAAAGGTAAACCCATGATAATGACAATCCAACTTGAAATCTCATCTCCCAATATAGGTGTTAAATATAAATAAGTAGGCACTGTAATAATTCCAGTTAAAACAAGAAACAACCATTGTCGAAAAGTAAATCCATAGTATTTTTCTGCCACTCCTGAAAGTTCTTTATGTGTTCTGATTCTAATATCATCCATACTATGCACCACTCCATTTCTCTGCTAATTGTGAAGAAGTTGTTAAAGCTGTTGTCAAGATACCATTCATAAGCAAAATACCAATCATACAACCAAGACATTCTCCCCAATTATTTCCCTGTACCATTAAACCAGATTGCATATCAGAAAGTCCTAATGCATAAATGTGTACACAAAGAATCATTACCAATCCCTCAAATGCTAAAGCTACAGCATTCATAATAAATCGTTTTCCTGTACCACTACCGTCTTCCCATGTTCCGATTGCAAGGGGAATTGGGGCGAATGCAAATGCTAAGACAATTTTTACGACTCTGCTGAATATTTGTGCAATACACATCACAAATGTACCAATCAAAGGTAAATAAATGACGATAAAAACCATAAACATTATGGCAGGGGTAAAGTTAATAATAAGTTCAAGCCCCTCTAGGTTATTCGTTAAGCCCTGAAGTTGTCAAAGTTGAAGTCAATGATGATGGATTGTTTGTCAATGGTAAGAAGGTAGAACGAAGTGAAGACTTGTTGTATTCTATCATCTACAAAGACAGCTTACTTCCAGTTATTCAAACAGGAGCAGGTAGTGATTCTATGCTGTTTATCGTTGCAGGACTTGGAGTTCTAGTATCTTTAATCGGTATCTTGGAATACAGAAGAAGAAACAAAAACAAGAAGTCTGAAAATAAATCAGAATAAAGAATTGTATAAAAATCTATCTCACAAAAAATAAAATCTCTGATAGTTCACAGTGAGATAGAAAATAAAGTATAATGATTTATCTTCCTGAAGCCCTTGCGTAAAAACAAGGGCTTCAAATAAAAGGTATCAAAGCAATTTGATGCTTTTTATTTGAAAAATAGGAAGTGACTTCCTAAAAATAGAAAGAAGGAAAATGATGGACAATAAAATAAATTTTTATGGATTTGAAACGGGTGTACTTTTAGAAAAATTGGATAAAGAGTTTGATCATTATGCTTGCAATAATAAAGAATTGAATTATGGATTCTATAACGAAAATAATGGTTTCTTTTTGGAAAAGGATTATAAAGAAAACCTAAAGTATATTCGTGATTATGTAGATCAGGGAGTGGATGGAACATATGGAGTTATTTCTTTTCAAGGAAGCGTTGAAATAGGAGGAGAAGATTATAAGAACATAAAAGACAACGATTGTGATTTAACAAATATGGATTATTCATTCTTTAAAGATTTATCAAGTATTGAATATTCTGTATGCAAAAAGGATGGGAAATTAGTAGAGAATTTTTTGGAAGATGAAATTAAGAAATTAGTTGCATCAAAAATAGAAAAAGATTGTCCAGTGGATATGCTCCATCTTACAGATCGAGCAAAATATTGTTTGAAAGCAAGTGGAATTACAACTTTAAAAGGATTATTGAAAACACCTTTATACGATATGAAAAATCTAAAAGACATTGGGAAGAAAGGGTATCCTTCTATAAGAGGAGAACTTAATCGAATTTGTTATGACATTCAATTTAATAAAGAACAAGATAGAATAAATAAATTTATAGAAATTGAAGAAGAAATGGATGAAATTGAAAAATAGGAAGTCACTTCCTATTTTTGCAGAAAGCATGAAAATGCTATCTGTTAGAGTGCATAGAAATTTGTTATAATAAGGATATGAAAGAAGGTGGTTTAATGAAAAAATATACAGCAAATGTTTTTGTTAAAGACGAATTAAAAGAAATCACAAATCGTGAAAAAGATAAACCACAACGCATTATTGGAGAAGAATTGAAAGACTATTTATTTGAATCAGAAGATACCAAAGTCTGTATTTTATATGGATTGCGAAGAACTGGAAAAACAACTTTAATGTTGCAAACGATTTCTGAATTAACGCAAGATGAATTTGAAAAAAGTGCATATATCGAAGTAAGCAATAGAGATACCATATCTTCTTTATATAGTGATCTTGATAGATTGAAAGAAGAAGGATACAAGTATATTTTCATTGATGAAGTCACTTCATTGGATAACTTTATTTCCATGTCTTCCTTATTTCCTGATGTATATGTTAGAAAGGGGTTGAGAATTGTTCTGACAGGAACAGATTCTCTAGGCTTTTTCTTATCTTCTTCTCGTGAACTTTATGACAGAGCTAGATATATTCATACAACATATATTCCTTTTTATGAATTTAAACATTTGTTTCCTAATAAAAATATTGATGAATTCATTGAATATGGTGGTACTTTGATTCCTGAATATAATGAAGATTATCCGTTCTATAATGGAAAAAATGCAGAGCAATATGTGGACTCTGCGATTGCACAGAACATTCAGCATTCTTTAGAAAACTATGAAGAAGGCAGTAAATTTCGTTCTTTGATAAATTTATATAATCAAGATAAACTGACTAATGCTATCAATCGTGTTGTACAAAATAGAAACCATCAGTTTTCTATCAGGGTAATTCAAAGTACATTTAAACCTTCTGATTATAACTCTGTTAGAGATATAATGACTACTCGTGTTAAGAAAAATATCGAACCTAACACAGATATTCTAAACAAAATAGATTCAAGCACCATTGTTGAACCATTGAAAAAACAACTTCATATTTATGATGCAAGAAAAGATGAAATACTAACAGATTCTGAAGTCTATGAGATAGAACAATATTTACGAAAACTAGAAATTGTAGATTCCTATACTGTTGAATCAGGTGACTTTAATATTTCGCCAGTAGAAAACAAGATTATTACACAGTCAGGGTTGCGATACAGTCAGTGCAAGGAATTGTTGAAGATTTTAGAAAATCACAATACTTTCCGATTAGGAACAGATAAAGAACAAAATTTAATTGTTTCAACGATTGATAACAATGTAAAAGGAAAGATATTAGAAGAATTGACAATTTATAATGTCCAACAATCTTTGGATGCTGAAAAATATGAAGTATTTCAACTCTCTTATCCACCAATGCCGAGTGAAGGAGTTACAGAAGGAGAAATTGATTTAGTTATTAAAGATAAAGAATTATACACTGTAGAATTATTTGAAATCAAACACAGTTCTGAAATCGTACCAAGTCAGTACAAACATATGATTGACCCTGCAAAAATGAAATACTTTGAAAAAAGAGGATTAGAGGTAACAGGAAGAACAGTGTTATATATGGGAAAAACACAAGGACAAGAAATTGAAGGTGTGAAATATAAAAACATATCTGAATATCTTGATGAATTAAAAGTATATGATCGTAATTATCAGAAGATGCTTCTAGCACGAAAAGAATGTATAAAAAATGTAGAAGATGAATATGATGATAATGATTCATTGGATACAAAAGGTTAAATGCAAAGTGGAGAGTAATCTTCACTTTTTTCAAAAATAGGAAGTCACTTCCTATTTTTGTAGAGAGCATGAAAATGCTATCTATTAGGGTGCATATAAATCTGTTATAATAATAGTATGAAAGAAGGTGCTGAAATGTCTATATACAGAACAAATGTTAGATTTGGAGTATCTTTACAAAATAGAGCGAAATCTGTAAGTTCATTAAACACAAGATATTTACTGAATGATTTGAACAAATATCTGTACTCTGATTTATCAGTGAATACACCTTATTATGGTAAAGTTTGTGCGTTATATGGTTTGCGAAGAACTGGGAAGACTACTATGATGTTACAATCTATTTTAGGTATGACAAATGAGCAATTTAATAAAACTGCATGGATAGATGTAACAGAAGAAGACAACATGGCAAGTTTGTATCTAGATTTACAAAAATTAAATGAACAGGGATATAAATATATTTTCATTGATGAAATTACCAAAGTAGAACAATTTGTAAGAGTATCTTCTTTACTATCAGATGAGTTTGCTATATCAGGTATTCATATTGTATTAACAGGAACAGATTCATTAGGTATTTATTTAAGCCAAAGAGGAGAGTTGTTTGATCGTTCAATTTCAATTCATACAACTTATATTCCATATTATGAATATACGCATTTATTTCCAAATGCCACTGCTGAAGATTATATTGTGGAAGGTGGATTGTTGTCAAAAAGTGGAATTAACTATAATAGAGATGAAAATTTTAAAGAATATGTTGATTCAGCTATTGCAGAAAATATTCAACATTCCTTGTCTAAATTAAAAGATAAAGGAGATTTAGGTGCTTTATATTTAATTCATAGTCGAGGAGAATTAACAAATGTTATCAATCGAGTTATCGAAGATAAGAACCATGAATTTTTACTTGATGCAATTTTGAAAAATTTTGAATCTCATGATATTGGAGTTTTGCATCACTATATATCGGATGTTAAAGACAATGATATATTATCCTATAGTGCTGATATGAATGTAGAAAATCTATCAGAGCAAATAAAAAAGGATTTAAAGATTTTAAATTACAATGAATTAAAGTATGGCTTAACAGAAAATGAACTTGCACAGATAGAAAATTATTTGTATGAGTTGGATTTTTTTGATGATGTTAAATATTGTACAGTTAGCAAAGAATTTTCAATTTCTGATAATCCTGTCGTTGTTCAACCTTGCATTCGTTATAATCAGGCAAAATCAGCATTAAAAGCGTTGTATAATGACCCTAAATTCGTTAAGTTGAGTGGAGATAAACAAGAGTTCATTTATAACAAATTGTTATCTGATATTAAAGGAAGAATGTTAGAAGAAATTGTTCTCTTAAATGTAACTAGAAGTTTATCTGATTGCTTTGTTTCTCAATTTAGATTTTATGAGTATAGAAAATCTCCATTTAAAAATGGCGAATATGATATGGTTATTCGTAACAAAAAGAATGAAACATTCATTTTTGAAATTAAACATTCTTCTGAAGTTGAATACAATAAACAAACAAAACATTTGCTAGATACTGAAAAACTTGATTGGTTAAAAGAAAATGGTTTTAAAGTAAAAGAAAAAGTTGTTTTATATAATGGAAAGACTTTAGATAAAGATGATAATGGGGTTATATATCTTAATGTTTCAGAATTCCTTGAAGAACTGAAAGTATATGACCGTAATTATTTGTATAATAAGAATGGCATTACTGATGGAAACGAAGACAATGATGCAGTCAATATAAGTATTGAAGATGATTTTGAAGAATTGGATGAAGTTGAAAAATAGGAAGTGACTTCCTATTTTTTTATTTGGAAGAAGGTGTTAATGAATGACAAAGATAGATACATTGAGAAAAATCAATAAGAATATTGTTCATGAAGATGGTACGATTACTTCTTTTGATAAACAGTTGATTCAGTTGATGAGTGGTATCTATGATACACGATACCCATTGATAGTTGCAGACAGTACACACTCACTGGATTACATAGAAGATTTTGCTACAGATAATCCATTAGTCATGAATGTATCAACAGTTATTAAACTTAGAGAAAAGCATGATATAGGGTATGAGTTTGTCAGTAACTGTGAAATGTATTTAAAAGAAAGCGTGTTGGCATTTGATAGTTACCAACACGATACAAGTAAGATTATTTTATTAGATGAAGTAGATGATGATGGATTTCCAATGATTGCAATCTGTAGAGAAAACAAAGATATGGGTGGAAATCTTCTGTTGAATGAAATTACATCCATTTACGAAAAAGAAAAATTAGAACAATTATTAAATCGTTCATATGAGAATGATAAAACTTTTTACACAAACAAAAAAACAGAGCAATATGTAAAATCTAGAGGACTCCAATTGTCCAAAGGTCTTACATATGCCCTGTCTAATTATTATACTAGGGCAAGTTTCAATAAAAGTCAAGTTGAACAAGACTTGGCAAAAGAAAAAGGTTGTATAGAAGAAACTTATGGTATGGATTTAGAAGAAGATTTGGATGAAATTGAAAAATAGGAAGTGACTTCCTATTTTTTGTAAACGAAAAAATAGAGCATTTATAAAGTCTGCCAAGCTCTAATTGCTCTTAAACCTTATAAATGCTCTATCTACTTCATATGATAGACAATGTTTTACGAAAAATCAAGTTGAACAAGATTTATCAAAAAACAAATCTTATGGTTCAGAAACACAACTAGATGAAGTAAAAGAAGATGTGGAAGAATATGAATTAGATATTACAGAAGATAGATGGTAAATAACAAAATCATAATTATGCAGTTAAAGAAGATTTGAAAATAAAGAAGGAAGAACACAGAGGTAAATAAAATGAGATTTGATAAGGAAAGATTTTTTGAAGATTTGCAGGAGAAAATTCCTGAAGTATATGGAAATGACAAGGTACAGGAATTGATAAAACTTGTGATTGACAAACATTACAAGAAAGTAGAAAATGACGAAATCGTTTATGATGATGATTTATTATTAGAATTGTATGATATGGTTCCTGAAATGTCGTTCAATGAAATAGATGAATATGGAATGTGTTTATCGAATGAAATGCAGATGATGATTGATGGTTCGTATCAACATGAATATATGATGTTAGGTCGATTACAACAAGATTGTGAGTATTACTTAGGCTATGGACAACGAAGCGAGAGGAATTTATGGGCTGACACAGTTCAAGACCACATTCACGCAATGAAACGATACTATAATCAAGTACCAATTAAACCTGAATGGTTATCGTATAAAGATATTCTCCGTTATGAAGCGAAAATGACAACATTGAAATCTTTGGACGATTTAAGAGATTTACTCGAAGCTCATGATTGGAAAATCTATGATGGTGGAACTTCATGGGAAATTGAACAATATTCGCCAGCAGGAGAAGATTTTGTTTTTTGTATTCAACATGATAAGTCATTAGAAAAAGCAGTCGAACAAATTTGTGAGTATGCAATGAATTTTGATCAAGAGGAACATATTGCCATGTGGTTAGAAGCAAGAACTGTTGATGACAATCGCATGAATGTACCTTCGCCTAGTGAACTTGTAGAAGATGCAAAAGAAATTCAAGGAATGTTGGATGAATTGGATTATGTATTGGATAATTGTACATTGATGGAAAAAAAACAAGAAACAGATATAGAACTTGAAGAAGAAATGGAAGATATAGAGAAATAGGAAGTGACTTCCTATTTTTTTAAAAGAAAGTAGGTGGAAAAATGGCAGAACAACAAAACTCTATGTTTCAACAAAAATATCAGATGATTATCAATCAAGCAAGCGTTCGTGAAGTCATGGAAGAATATGGTTTAAAGATTGTTAAGAAAGGGAAAGATTTTAAAACAGTTTGTCCTTTTCATGACGATCACGACCCATCCTTGAGTATCCGTGACGACAAGATTTGGAAATGTTTTGTGTGTAATGAAAGTGGAAATGCAATTTCTTTTGTTCAGAAGTATGAAAACAAAGTATTAGGAAATCGTAACTTTACAGTACGGGATGCCATGAATAAAGTAATTGATATTTGTCATTTGAATATTCCAAAAGAACAAAACAACCAAAATTCATTAAATGCACAATATTCTCATAATTCTCGTATCTATTCAGAGCATGAACGAGTCTTGTTAAATACGCTGAATAAAATCAAAGAGATTGCCAATTACAATTTGACAAGTTTAGGGAATACGAAAGCAAAACAATATCTTCTAAATCGTGGATTTACAAAAGACTTAATTCAGGAATTACAATTTGGCTATATTTCTTATGAGCAGATACAACAATGGATTGATAAAAAGTCATTTCCATTAGAATATTTGTTGAAAACAGGGTTTATTCGAGAAGATGAACAAGGAAACTATCATCCAGTCTTTGGGAATCGTATCTTAATTCCTGTGATGGATGAGCGAGGAAATACCGTTACCTTTAGTGGGCGAGCGATTCATGGAGAAGAACCTAAATATCTACATGGAAGAAATACAGATATATTCATGAAATCCAATCACTTATATAATTTTAATGTCGCAAAAAATTATGCCTACAATGATAAGATCTATGTAGTAGAAGGATTTATGGATGTCGCAGGTGGTAATAAGATGAATATTCGTAATATCGTTGCTACCATGGGAACTTCTTTTACCAAAGAGCAGATTGCCATGTTACGCAGGCTAGATTGTGAAATCGTGCTGATGCGTGATAATGATAATGCAGGCAGACAAGCTATGGTAAAAGAGATACCTGAACTCATGAACAAGCGATTCCGTGTGAGTGTGATAGATCTAAATAAAGTAAAAGAAAATCTACAGCTGACAGAAGAGAAAGATAGTAAGGACTTATGGGATTTTGCCAATGCAGGAGCAGTAGAACATGATTTAGAAAAAGCACGAGTATCAGGTTTTCAATTCCTTATGGAAAACAAATATTTTGAGAATAAGGAATTCAATTCCGAAACAATTAAAGAAGCCTATGAGGAAGCAAAAAAAGAGGAGCTGATTAAAACTTCTTATGATGAAATGAACTTCAAAGATTATGTAGTAAAACATTCTACCTATTCCAAAGAAGAAGTGGATGATATTATCCATGCCATGTCATTGGAAGAAAAGACAAATCCAATCTTTCAGTTTCAGGTCAATCTGATGGAACGATACATTATCAATAATGTCAATACCTATGTAAATCGAACTGGGGATAAAACAATGGTGGAATTCTATCAGAAGAATTATGATCGAATCCGTCAAAACATCTTGAATCGTTTTCATGAAGACCCTACACGATACCTATCTCCTGAACTAGACAGGGTGTTGATTTCTGCTTTAGTGCAGGATACCATGACAAATGATGAACAATGGCTACGCTATGAAACGATACATAAATTCAAGCATGAAAATGTTTTTAATAAAACATTCGTAAAGAATACGATTGGACAGAAGGCACAAATGAAGCTGAACATGGAACAGAAGCGATTGGTGGTTAAGCAGTTTGAAAAGACATTTTCCGATAATGAAAAATTAGAATTGGAACATATTGATGAATTGTATATCGTTAATAAATATCAGGAGTTAGCAGGTATCATTGATATAGAAGGTTCTGATAATGCAAAATTCTTATTAGAAGCCTTAGAGATGAAGTGGATTGGAAAAAAAGAAGGAATGTCGGTTTTCTCCTATAGTTCTATTTTTGATAAATCTATGTTGTTTGCGATTGACCCTAAATATAAGACAGTAGATGGAAAAGATTTTAAATCCATTCTCCTTTACAACAATAGTGGTGGAAGTT
>ENA-OQHR01001571-OQHR01001571.1-human-gut-metagenome-genome-assembly--contig:-NODE-1571-length-10869-cov-5.433284_pt1 | contig 10869 bp, 8 predicted proteins | sample MGYA00242566_ERZ504725 | MGnify/ENA primary metagenome ERZ504725 (study PRJEB26092, sample SAMD00036217) | human gut metagenome | host: Homo sapiens | study: EMG produced TPA metagenomics assembly of... | reverse complement strand
ATGCTGGAGGCCCACCTGCAAATGCTGGAGGAGGCTAAGAAGCGGGATCACCGCAAGTTGGGCAAGGAGCTGGAGCTGTTTACCATTATGGAGGAAGGTCCCGGGTTCCCGTTCTTCCTGCCCAAGGGTATGATCCTCAAGAACCAGTTGATCGACTACTGGCGCCAGATCCACACGGCTGCCGGGTATCAGGAGATCTCTACTCCCATTATCCTCAGCCGCAAGCTGTGGGAGCGCAGCGGTCACTGGGACCACTATAAAGAGAATATGTACACCACCGTTATTGACGATGAGGACTTTGCCATTAAGCCTATGAACTGCCCCGGCGGTATTTTGGTGTATAAGAACAAAATGCACTCCTACAAGGATCTGCCTCTGCGTATGGGCGAGCTGGGCATTGTGCACCGGCATGAGCTGTCCGGCGCACTGCATGGGCTGATGCGGGTGCGTTGCTTTACGCAGGATGATGCCCACATCTTTATGACCCGGGAGCAGATCAAGGACGAAATCAAGGGCGTGGTACAGCTGATCGACGGTGTGTACAGCACCTTTGGTTTTAAGTATCACATTGAACTGTCCACCCAGCCGGAGGACTCTATGGGCGCCAAGGAGGACTGGGACATTGCTACCCAGGCCCTGCGGGACGCCATTACCGAGCTTGGCTACGACTTTGAGGTCAACGAGGGCGACGGCGCATTCTACGGCCCCAAGCTGGACTTCCACCTGACCGATTGCTTGGGTCGTACCTGGCAGTGCGGCACCATTCAGCTGGACTTCCAGCTGCCGGAGCGGTTTGAGCTGGAATATGTGGGCGCGGACGGCGAGAAGCACCGTCCCATTATGATCCACCGTGTGGTATTCGGCAGCATTGAGCGGTTTATCGGTATTTTGACCGAGCACTTTGCCGGTGCGTTCCCCACCTGGCTGGCGCCGGTGCAGGTGAAGCTGCTGCCCATCGCGGACCGTCATATTGACTATTTGAACACCGTGAAGGCAAAGCTGGAGGCTGCCGGTATTCGCTGCGAGGTAGATGACCGCAGCGAGAAGATCGGCTTTAAGATCCGCTCTGCGCAGATGGAGAAGGTGCCTTATATGCTGGTGGCCGGCGACAAGGATATTGAGGCCGGCACCGTGTCCGTTCGTTCCAGAAAGGACGGCGACGAGGGTGCCTCCAGCCTTGAGGACTTTATCGCCCGCATTACCGAGGAGATCGCCACGAAGGCAAAATAAAAAACGGCAACGCAAACGCCCTGTACAGCTTGTACAGGGCGTTTTTGTGTGTGATGTAATCGGACAGCGTATAGAGTCGGTAGGGTCTGCAACTGCCGATGGCTGCTTTTTCGGTCAGTGGGGGCCGGACTTATGCGTGCTTTAATACAAATACCAGCCAGCCTTTGTCCTCAAATCGCTGCTGCACGGTAAAGCCGTTGGCGGCGAAAGAGGCCAGCACCTCGTCCTCCCGCACATCGATAATACCGCCGGTAATGTAGGTGCCGCCGGGCTTTAAGAACTGCGCCACCTGGGGATTGAACTGCATAATAATGTCTGCCACAATATTGGCTACAATAATATCGTATTGCCCGCTGACTTTGTCGGACAAATTGCCCTCTACGGCCACAAAGCGGTCTGCGCCAAATCCGTTTTCCAATGCGTTTGCGTTGGCAGTCTTGACCGCCAGCTTGTCAATATCTACGCCAAAGGCAGTTTGCGCACCCAGCAATAGGGCGGCAATGGAAAGAATACCGCTGCCGCAGCCGATGTCCAGTACCGTAGCGCCGGGGGTGACCACCTTTTCCAGCGTTTCCAGACACAGGCGGGTGGTGGGGTGCGATCCGGTGCCAAAGGCCAGGCCCGGCTCAATGTGCAGCACCTTGCGGCCGTCTGTGGGGTCTGCGTCCTCCCAGGTGGGGCGGATCAGCAGCTTGTCGCCTACCGGCATGGGGTGAAAATATTTTTTCCAGTTATTCACCCAGTCTTCCATGGCGCACAGGTCCGTGCCCAGGGTGTAGGCGATACCGGCGCTTTGCAGCCGCTCCTCTAAGAAAGAAACGGCCTCTGCCGGGTTTTCCTCCGGGCTGATATAAATGTGGATAATGCCCTTGGTGCGGTCCTTTTGCAGCAGAGACGCCTCAATCAGATCAATATGGGCGATCTCCATGGTCTCCTCTTCCAGAGCAGAGTAGTCCTCAATATAAATGCCATAAGGCACCACCATATTGGCAATGTTGCCGGCGGTCTCAATGTCTTTTGTATCAACGGTGACGGTAATCTCTGTCCACTTTTCTTGCGTTACTTCCATTGTGTTATTCTCCTAAGTTAACCTTGTGCTCGGTGGTGGTGCGGCCGTGGTTAAACAGCTTGCGATTGTCCAGCGCCCACTGCCGGTCGGTAAATTTGCCCGGCTCCACCTTGGAGGTGGCAGCGTGAATTTCAAAAATTGTGGCGTCCAGTGCGTCCAGCTGAGAGAGAATCTCCGCCTCCAGGAACATGGGCCGCACGGGGGAGCCGTACTCCGGCTGACCGTGGTGGGACAATAGCATGTGTTCCAGCAGTGCCGCCTTTTCCGGTGCCACGCCTAAGTCGCGTGCCTTTTCATCAATATACATAGCGCCCTTGACCAAGTGACCGATCAGTTCACCCTCGGTGGTATAGCCCTTGACCAACCCCAGGTTGTTCGCCTCCAGTTCCCATGTTTTGGCCACATCGTGGAGAATGGCGCCGGAGAGCAGCAGCTCTTTATCCACATTGGGGTAAATCTGGCACAGAGATTCGGCCAGACGCACGATGGACACGGTGTGCAGCATCAACCCGCCTACTATGGCGTGATGCAGCCGCAGAGCGGCAGGATAGCGCACCAGTGCCTCCTTATGGTCCTCCATAATGCCGGACACAATGGCCTTAAAATCCGCGTCCTGAAAGGCATTTACCCGGCGCATCAGCATATCATAGATCTGGGCGCCGCCCACCTCGCTGGCGGGTACCAGATCGGACAGGTTGTAGTTGTCGCTGTCCGCTGCCGGGCGGATCTGAGAAATGCGGAACTGATCCCGACCGTTATACTGCTCCACAGTGCCCCGCACCTTGACCACCATATCCGGGGCAAACAGGCCGTTGTCCGTATAGTCCCACAGCTTGGCAGGCAACTCATCGCTTTTGTCTCCCAGTACAAGGTCTAAGTAGGCGGCGCCGTTTTTGGTCTTTTTTACATCGCATTTTTTCAGCAGGGCAAAGCCCTCGCTCATGCCGTTTGGCAACTGCTTAAAATTCATATTCAAAAACTCCTTCGGTTCATTTGTTCTGTACCCCTCATTATACACGAAAAGATGCGCGGTTTCAACCGGCGGGGTAGGGGATGTTTACCGATTGTTTACGAAAGTGCGGTTGACAAAAAATCAACCGGCTGTTATTATAAAACTGCTATAGTATAAGGTCTTGATTTGGAGGGATCTTTTTTGGAAAATACAGATCGACTGTGTATGAATTGTTTTGCGCCCCTGACCGCAGGCAGCGTTTGCCCCGGCTGCGGGTTTGATAACGATCAGGAGAACGACACCAGCTTTCTGCCCCTGCGCACGGTGCTTCAGGACCGGTATGTGCTGGGCCATGTGCAGGCTTGGGAGAGCGACGCTGCGGTGTATGCCGCCTATGATCGTACTTTGCAGGCGCCTTGTGTGGTGCGGGAGTTTCTGCCCAAGGGCATTGCCAATCGGTTGGAGGGCAACCGGGATGTGCATGTGCGGGAGCGTTTTCGTAAGAATTTTGACGGCTATAAGCGGTCTTTTACCACTTTGTGGCAGACCATGATGCAGCTGCGCACCTTGGCTGCGGCACTGCCGGTGTATGATGTGTTTCCTGCCAACGAGACGGTGTATGCCGTATCTCAGCCGGTGGACGGCGTGCCCTTGCGGGCATTTTTGCTGCGCACCCCGGAGGGCTACATTTCTTGGGAGCAGGCGCGCATTATGTTTATGCCGGTGCTCACCACCCTGGAGGCACTCCATGACCGGGGTGTGATTCACGGCTCCATTACGCCGGACAATCTGCTGCTGTGCCCGGACGGTAAGGTGCGCCTCAAGGGCTTTTGTATCGCTCAGTGCAATACGGTGCAGTCGGATCTGGAATTTAATTTGAACGAGGGCTATACCGCCATTGAGCAGTACGACAATGACCGCAAAATGTGCCCGGCTACGGATATTTATGCCTTTTCCGCCTGTATTTATCGGGCACTGGTGGGTAGCAATCCGCCGGATGCTCCGTCCAGAGAGACCAATGACAAGCTGATGATTCCCAACAAGATCGCAGAGAGTATTCCCACCCATGTAATTCGTGCCCTTGGCGCCGGGTTGCAGATCTACCCGGAGAACCGGGCACAGAGCGCAGCACGTCTGCGGGAGCTGCTCAATGCGGCACCTTCTGTGGTGGCTCAAGCAGCGGAAGCAGCCCAGCCGCCCCAGCCGGAGCCGAAGCCTCAACCTGCACCCCAGCCGGATGTGCACCACAGCGCAGCACCGGCAGAAAAGCCCAAGGGCGGCAAAAATAAGGTCGTCATTATAATTTTGGTGGTGCTGATTGTGGCTGCCGTGGCAGCGGGTATTTATGTGGTAAAGTTTTCCGGTCTGGTGGATGGCAGAGAGAATACCACGCAGACTGTCTCCTCTGTAAATTATACTGTGCCGGACTTTGTGTCTGCCGGGTACACCCAGAGTGACATTAAGAACAACGGCGCATGGAACAAGCAGTTTTCCATCACCTATGACGCCCAGTATTCAGACAAAGCAGCGGAAGGCGTGATCATCGCGCAAAGCGTGAAGAAGGGCGAGAGTGTGGCCCAAGGTACCCAGATTGTGTTGACGGTGAGCAAGGGAATTCAGACAGAGGAAGTGCCGGATGTAGGCGGTCTGGATGTGGCAGAGGCCAAGAAGCAGTTGGAGGCAAAGGGCTTTAAGGTGACCACAGTGACTGTCTATAACGACGGCAGCTATAAAGAGGGTACCGTGAAGAGTGTGTACGGTATGACCCCGGACGCCAAAAGCACTGCTGCCGTGGGTAGCGAGGTGGTGCTTCAGGTGTACGGCGCCGAGCAGACTACCACGGAGCCGGAAAGCACAACTAAGCCGGAGACCACCGTGCAGGAAGTGCAGTAATCAGATAAACGGAAAAAAGAATGTGTACAATATGGCGGCGGAGTCTTTTGACTCCGCCGCGTGCATTTCATAAGCACATCATCAACTTTAGCGCCGTGCACTTGCCGTAGTGCCGCGGGCATTTACGCGAGAATGCGGTGGGTTATCCCTTCCGGCCGCTCTCCGGTGGGCATTACAACAAATGCTTCCCGGCGAATGCGCGACTGCGTCATTTGTACAAAAATGAAAAAACAGACGGCAAAACGAAACGGTTCGTTGCCAGCCAACTGTAAAAATTTTTCAGTTTTATTTGTCTTTGCGACACATACACTATTGGTGCAAACGCAAGTTTACGAAAAAGGAGTGTATTCGCAATGGCAAGCAACAAGAGTGTTGTGCCCGAGGCTAAGGAAGCCCTGAACCGTTTTAAGATGGAAGCTGCTTCTGAAGTGGGCGTAAATCTGAAGCAGGGCTACAACGGCGACCTGACTTCTAAGCAGGCCGGTTCCGTAGGCGGCCAGATGGTTAATGTAATGTGTCCTGTACGAACTGTGCAATTTCATCGTACAAATTGGACTAAAAATAACCAACTTCAGCCGATTACATACGAATTTTGCATAGCGGTATAAAAACTCCATAACCCATAAAAATGAGCCAAGAGGTATTTCCTCTAGGCTCGTTTTTTAATTACTTTTAGTTTTTCAATGCAGTTATCGGAACAACATATACTCCGTCAGAATGTTTATAAGCACTTATGCAAAAAACATTATATCTTAACAAACATTTTATCAATTATTATTTTCGGCAAAGTTCAATCCCGACAAATCTATTTCATATTTCAAACTATTGGGTAATTCCGATTGTTTTATAAACATTACGAGATACCATGGCAGATAGGTTACACCGGCTTCCTTACAAATATTGCTCTTACAAAGCACATAACAGTTGCCGAACTTCCATTCCTTTACAGACATAACATTGTCAAGCGCTTTATGTTTTTTATAATCATTTCCCGATTTCACTTCAACAATATCGATATGCATACCGTTTTGAACAACAAAGTCAACCTCACCATATTTATTTGAATCAAAATAATACAGCTTAAAACCATTAGACTTTAACTGCTGTGCAATAACATTTTCAAGAACACTGCCGAGGTTCATGGAAAGATCGCCATTTAAAATGGAGAACTGTATATTTTCCATACAAGCCGCACAAAGAAGTCCGACATCATCCATAAACAATTTAAACAAACTATGCTTTTCATTAAGCTGTAAAGATGCCTTGGGTTCATCTACATTATAGCACGACAACGCAACACCTGCGTCATTCAACCATGTGAAACTGTTTTCGTACCTGTTCAGTCTTGCACTTTTATTCAAGGAATTGATATAAAAGCGTCTGTTTTTTTCATTTAACTGTGCAGGAATACTGTCAAAAATAGATTGAATTTTGATTTTTTCATTGCCCTTTGCGTATTGGCTGATGTCCATACGATATTGATTAAGTATGCTGTTTTGATAGTCAACAACCCTTGCAATATCGTGCGTATCAACATAAATTTGAACAGCCTCAGGCATACCGCCCACAACGATATAACTGTAAAACAGTTTATTCATTGTATTATGAACGGACTCGGTTATCGGTTTAGTATTCTCAAAGCACTCCCTGAGATAATCTATCGTGCTGGTTTGAACCCCGTTCGCCCAAAGATATTCCTCAAAATCCATGGGATACATTCTATAAATTTCTTCAAATCCGACCGGAAATGATTTTACATGATTATATCCGACTCCGAGCAACGAACCCGATTCCACATAATCAAATCTACCGTCCTCAACAAGAAATTTTATGGCAGTTCTTGCATTCGGGCATTGCTGAATCTCATCAAATAATATGAGCGTATCACCATCAACCAATGATTTACGGGTAAATGCCGTAATATTAGTAATCAGCGTATCAGCGTCCAAACTGCCGCTGAAAATATCCGCAGCACCGTCTTCGGTAATAAAGTTAATTTCAACAAAATTAGCGTAATTGTTCTTTGCAAATTCCCTAATCAATGTGGTTTTTCCGATTTGTCTTGCACCTGTAATGCAAAGTGCTTTTTTGTTTTTCTGCTTTTTCCAATCTGATAATTTATCATATGCTTTTCTTTTCAGCATTTCATCACCGCCTTGTTCTTTATAATAATGTAACATAATTTTCATTATTTTTCAAGAGTTTGCAACATAATTTATAACATAATATTTGACTTTTTCTAACAATTTGCAACATTATTTATCATTTACACCTACAAGGAGTTATTTTGCATTATTATTTGTACTTATGGCTTGATGTGAAAAATCATTATATAAGCACTTGTCAAAAATATTATAACGAAATTCACAAAAACGAGCCATGAGGTACCTGAACAATTCCAGATTGTTCTGACAAGAAAATGTTATATATAAAAGCCAATTATGGTACTATGATAAAAGGAGAATAAATCGCCATGAAAGAACAGAAAATCGATCTTAAAGAAGTGAATAAAGATAATAGTCAAGGCGAAATAGTTATTTATCAAACTGATGACGGTGATACAAAAATTGATGTTCGATTTGTTGATGAAACGGTATGGTTGACGCAGGCTCAATTATGTGAACTTTACAAAACGAGCAAATCAAATGTAAGTGAGCATATTAAAAATATTTTTGAAGAGGGCGAGCTTGAAGAAAATTCAGTTGTTCGGAAATTCCGAACAACTGCGAGTGAAGGTAAAAATTATAGCGTTTCATATTACAATCTCGATATGATTATTTCACTTGGTTACCGAATCAAATCAATTTCATATTTCAACAAAATTAGTGGTAAATGAAAAAGTAAATATAACGAATAAATTTGGAATACACATTATTCGCCGCTAAAAGTGGCACAGTTTGCAAAAGTTCATTGTAATTTTTGCATGAACTAAATTTGTAAATTTATAAATCGCACATTCGCAAAAGAAAACCTCCTTTGGTACAATTTGAGTATCAAAGGAGGTTTTACTATGGAAAACACATTATTTGAAAAATTCGGTGGCACATATACTAAGCAAGGCGACTATCTTTTGCCAAATTTAATTTTACCCGCAGAAGAAGCAACCGGTTATATCGGAGTATGGGGACAACGCAGATTGAACTACTTAAAGCATCACAAAGTTTTGTATACAATTTGCTCACTTCCGGAAAACTCTATTCCCACCTTGCCGATATCGAAGAACAAGCCAAACAACTCTTTTCTCGGCTGGTAAAACAATACGCTGAAAAAGAAGGCGTCACCGAACAACTAAAAGCAACAGATATGATGCTTTGGGTGCAGAAGATGAATAATGTTCGTAGTATAGTACAAGAAATAGTTTCAACAGAAATATTTATAAATAATTGTAAAGGAACAACCTACATTATTTATAGGTTGTTCCTTTACTTATAGACTTTTATCAGTAAGGTACTTATCCAAAAGATGAAGCATAAATTCTTTATCTAAAATCACTAGTTTTTTATTATGAACTTTTGCTTCGTGGAACAGTAGATATTTAAGTTGGTCATCAATTATGTCAGGATAAATTACACCAATTATTTCTGCTCTATTATCATTAAAGGCATCAATAATTTGTTGTATAATTTCTCTGCCTATCAAACTTGCTTTTGTAATTTTTGGAGTGCGTGAATTTACTGATTTTGCTACACCTAAAAACGTTGAATTTTTGCCATTGTATGTCACTAACATTGATACATCTCCGAACTCGTGTCCTTGATGTGGTTGTGGCGTATATCCTTCAAAGCCTTCAAACAATTTTAGTATGCATTGCACATCACTTATATTGCATATCGATTTATCTTTGCACTGACTACATTTATCATTAGTCGGATGAGAACATTTTTCTTTTAATTTCTTCAGTGATGTTTGAAGCATGTCAGAAGAATGCGTTAGTTCTCTATTGATAATCTGGGCAAAATCTTGAATATCAGAAACCTTTAATTTTTCATAATTAGGACTTTTAAGAATGGTTAAAGAGCCATTATTTAAAGCAAAATATTCATTGTCATCAAAGACGATATCCGGATAGTATAAGTTAATTGTAGTAAAAAGTCGCTCTGTAAAATTATCTGTTGCGATTAACGAAATAGCCTCATTAATATCTGCTATTGTATTTGTATGCCCATTTTCGCAATCAAATACAAAAGAACCTACTTGGCTTTTTCCACAATCACTGCAAATAATCTTTGCCGGTGCCTTTTTTGTTATTGCAAAATGTGTGCTTCCACAGTCGGGACAACTAGGAATAGACGGCTCTTCGCAAGTGTCACATAAGCAATATACTTTTTCATAGAATTTGCTGTTCAATTCAACATATGCTTTATATAAATCGAAAGAAACTGGACAAGAATCAATATTTGATTTTTTACATGAGATTATAGCAAGAGCTATTTCGTTTAGGATAGGTATAGAAGATTGCTTAATATCCTCCCACGAGGATGATGAGAACATGTTAAAACCGGACACAGTTTCTAATGTTACATCTGATGAGTTCTGAAAAAAAGAAATTATGCTATTGATTTTTCTGGTACTCCACATCCTAAACTGTGATGCGGTCAAACTTTTAGATAAATACAGCTTACCTTTATTACAATTAACGCCCAATGTACCAGTTGTGTTCTCATCTATATCTTCGACATATTGCGTATTTGTTATGTCATAATTTTCATATCCGTCAGGAATACAATCTTTTTTATCGCCTAGATTTTGATCTGCAAATGTGATTTTTTCTAATTGGGTTTCGGGCGGGTTAGCATTATGCATGGTAACCCTTTTCGTCTTGTCGCTAGAAAAAACCTTTTCTAGCAATTTACTTGTAATTTTAATATTAGTAATATTTGCCGAATATAGACTACTAAAGAAGCGTTTCAAAGCATTCATTAGGATTTCGGGCATATTATTAATAGCAATGAAATTTTTATCTATACCAACCCAAACAAAGCATTCTTTCATCATATAAATATATGTGAATTCACCATCTTTATTTATGTAGTTAAATTTTTGAAGGTATGATAATGAGATTTCATATGTACCGTCGAATTCAATTATTGACACGAATTCAATGTTTTTGTACTTATCGTCTTCTTTGTATTCTTGAGTTGAAATAAATTCTTTGATTTTTGTTTCCAATGAGCCTTTATCAAAAGAAATATCGTTGCTTTGTTTAGCCCAAAATAGCGTAAAACCGGGTTTTAATCCATATCTGTACTTTTCATATGTCGCATCAATGGTTTGAGGATATATTTCGGGCGACATTTCAATCAATTCAATTAAAACAGCTCTGCTTTGCGAATTTACTAATTTTTGAAGATCGTTTGTATAGCTTTGCTTTTTGATTTGAAGTAAACGAGATTCAATATTTTCTTTTTCAATGTTTTGCCAAATCATAGATCGTATGCCTTTAATTTGCATACTTTCAAGTTTTATTTTTTGTTCTTCAGGAATAGGCATATTGTATTCTCTCCTTATAACATATTAACCGAAAATATTAGTTTAATCTATAATAGCATTCATAAAAAGCCAAATATATCTTAAATACAGTATTTAACTTTCTTTGATAGACTATTTATTCACCGTCATTAAGAGCGTTCATAACCTCTTTAACAACCTTACCGTCCCATCCAACGCAAAGCATTTCTTTAGTTATGATAGCTTTATAGACCGGATTTTTTTCGACTATATTCCA
>ENA-OQHR01001549-OQHR01001549.1-human-gut-metagenome-genome-assembly--contig:-NODE-1549-length-10960-cov-6.744831_pt1 | contig 10960 bp, 8 predicted proteins | sample MGYA00242566_ERZ504725 | MGnify/ENA primary metagenome ERZ504725 (study PRJEB26092, sample SAMD00036217) | human gut metagenome | host: Homo sapiens | study: EMG produced TPA metagenomics assembly of... | reverse complement strand
ACCGCCGCCAGCGGCGGAAACAGGGAGGAGTTGTTGGGGCAGCGGCCAGCAAGACGCGCGTGCCGCCCAAGGCACGAAGCGGATGCTGGGTGCCGCAACCCGATAGCGGCGGGCATTCCAAATCGTTTTACTTGCCCGCCAGCAGCACCGCCAGCACGGCTTTCTGGACGTGCAGACGGTTCTCTGCCTCGTCAAAGATCTCGTCCGCGTGCTGCTCGAACAGGGCAGTGGAGATTTCCTCGCCCCGGTGGGCGGGCAGACAGTGCAGCACCAGCGCGTTGGGCTTTGCGTTTTCCAGCAGACGGCCGGTGAGCTGGAAGCCCACAAAATCCCGCAGACGCTGCTCGCTCTCGGCGGTGCCGGGGGCGGTGGTGTTCCATGCGGCGGTAGCTACGATGTCCGCATCCCGCAGGCCCTCGGCGGGGTCGGTGGTCAGGTGGAAGGCATTGCCGTATTTGTGGGCAAACAGCAGCACATCCGCTGCCGGACGGTAGCCCGGGGGACAGACACAGGACACCTGCATCCCCGCCAAAAGGCCGCCCACGATCAGGCTGTTAGCCATGTTGCTGCCGTCGCCCACAAAGCAGAGCTTCAGCCCTGCCAGCGTGCCCCGGCGCTCCCGAATGGTCATCAGGTCAGCCAGCACCTGACAGGGGTGTGCGTAGTCGGTCAGGCCGTTGATCACCGGAATGCCGGAAAGTTCTGCCAGTTCCTCCAAGTCCCGCTGGCGGTAGGTGCGCCAGACGGCGCAGTCGTAGTAGCGCCCCAGCACCCGGGCGGTGTCCCGCAAAGGCTCGCCCCGCCCGGCCTGTAATTCGGCGGTGTTCATGTAGTTGCCAAGACCACCCATCTGGTACACGCCCACCTCAAAGCTGGTGCGGGTGCGGGTGGACGCCTTAGAGAACAGCAGCGCCACGCTTTTGCCCGCCAGCAGCGGCTCGGTGCGGCCCGCCTTGCAGTCCGCTTTCAGCTGGTCTGCCACATCCAGAATGTGGGTCAGCTCGGCGGGGGAAAGGTCGCTCATTTTCAGCAGATTTTTCATGCCTGCTCCTTCGGAGCCGTCGGCTCCATCGTGCCCAGCACCTCGGCCAGCACCTCCAGCGCCATGTCTACTTCGTGCTCGGAGACGGTCAGCGGCGGCAGCAGACGCAGCCGGGTCTTGGCGGTAAGCACCAGCAGGCCCTTTTCGCTGCAGGCAGCCAGCACATCCGCAGCCTGTACATCAAAGAATTCGATGCCCACCATCAGGCCGATGCCGGAAATGTTCTTGACGTGGGGCAGCTTTGCCAAGCCGGTGCGCAGCTGTACGGCGCGCTCGCTGACCTGTGCAAGGAAGCTCTGGTCCAGACGGTCCACCACCACGTTGGCACCGGCGCAGACCACCGGATTGCCGCCAAAGGTAGAGCCGTGGGTGCCGGGGCCCATGCCCTCGGCTACCTTTTCATTCATCAGCACCGCGCCGATGGGCAAGCCGCCGCCCAGTCCCTTGGCAAGGGTGACGATGTCCGGCTTGAGGTTATAGTGCTCACAGCACAGGAAGGTGCCGGTGCGGCCTACGCCGGTCTGCACCTCGTCCACGATGAGCACAAGGTCTTTTTCATCGCACAAAGCGCGCACGGCCTGCACATAGTCCGGGTCCAGCGCCATCACGCCGCCCTCGCCCTGAATGAGTTCCATCATCACGGCGCAGGTGTGGCGGTCCACCAATTCCCGCAGCGCTTCGATATCCCCCGCCGGGACGTACTGGAAGCCCTCGTTGAAGGGGCCGAAGTAGTTGTGGAACACCTCCTGCCCGGTGGCGGTCAGGGTGGCAAGGGTGCGGCCATGGAAGCTGTTGACCAGCGTGATGACGTTATAGCGGTCCTTGCCGTAATGGTCTACGCTGTACTTGCGGGCGGCCTTGATGGCGCCCTCGTTGGCTTCGGCACCGGAATTGCCGAAGAAAACTTTGCTCATGCCGGTGCGCTTGCACAGCTTTTTGGCAAGCTTGCCGCAGGGTGCAGTGTAGTACAGGTTAGAGGTGTGCTGCAATTTGTGTGCCTGCTGGGACACGGCTTCTGCCCATGCAAGGTCGCAGTAGCCAAGGCTGTTCACCCCGATGCCGCTGGTGAAGTCCAGATACTTCTGTCCCTCGGGGCCCTCGGCGTACAGCCCGTGCCCCTTTTCCAGCACGATGGGGCTGCGGTTATAGGTGTGCAGGACGTACTCGTTGTCCCGCTTGATGACTTTTTCAGAATCCATAGGTGTACCTCCTGTGAATAGAAGTTCCGCGCATGCGCTGCTCCCCCGGAGGGAGCGTTTTTTCTATTATAATACTGCTTTTTCGCTTGCGCAATCTTTTTATTCGCGGTGGCTGCGGCGGTAGAAGCGGGTACCGGAGCCGCGGTCGGAGAACAGTTCCAGCAGGATGGAGTGCGGCACGCGGCCATCAATGATGACCGCCTCGTGCACGCCCTGATAGATGGCGTCCGCCATGCCGCCGATCTTGGGGATCATGCCGCCCGCAATGATCCCGGCGGACTTGTAGCCCTCGATCTCGGTCACCTCCACCTCGGGGATGAGGGTGGTCTCGTCCTCCTTATCCCGCAGCAGACCTGCGATATCGGTCATGGACACCAGCTTTTCCGCCTTGAGGGCAATGGCGATCTGGGCCGCGGCAGTATCCGCGTTGATGTTGTACGCCTGCCCGAGGTCGTCCATGCCCACGGTGGCGATGACCGGGATAAAGCCGCCGTCCAGCAGACTTTCGATCAGGGTCGCATCCACATGGACGATCTCGCCCACATGACCCAGCTGGGGGTCCAGCTCGGTGCAGCGGAGCATCTGTCCGTCCATGCCGCACAGACCCACGCCGCGCCCGCGCAGCTTTGCCACAAGGTCCTTGTTTACCTTACCGGCCAGCACCTGCTGCACGATCTCCATGGTAGCATCGTCCGTCACCCGCAGACCGTTGGCAAAGTGGCTTTCCACGCCCACCTTTTTCAGCATCTCGTTGATGGCAGGGCCGCCGCCGTGCACCAGTACCACCCGCACGCCCAGCAGCGTCAGGGTAACAAGGTCGTTCATCACGGCGTTTTTCAGCGTCTCGTTGATCATGGCGTTGCCGCCGTATTTGATGACCATGGTTTTGCCATGGTACTTCTGGATATAAGGGGTGGCCTCCGAAAAAAGCCGCGCCATTTCTTCGTTTTTCATCTGTTCCGCGCTCCTGTCAGGTTCTGTAATCGCCGTTGATCTTCACATAGTCGTAGGTCAGGTCACAGCCCCACGCCTTGGCGCTTGCCTCACCGGTGCCCATATCCACCTTGACCAGAATATCGTGCTCTGCCAGCACCTTGGCGGCTTCGTCCTCGCTGTACGGATGGTAGGCTGCGTTCTCGCACACATACACCTCGCCCGCCTTGCTGGAGAGCCAGACGCAGACCTTATCAATGGAGAAATCGCCGGGGGTGTAGCCGATGGCGCACAGGATGCGTCCCCAGTTGGCATCGCGGCCAAAGACCGCCGCCTTGAACAGGTTGGAGCAGACCACGCTGCGGCTGACGGCGCGGGCGGTTTTCAGGTCAGGCGCATGGGTCACCTCGCAGGTGATCAGGTGGGTGGCGCCCTCGCCGTCTCCGGCGTGCTCGGCGCACATGTGCTCTGCAATGGCGGTCAGCGCTGCCACAAAGGCGGCGTAGTCCGCGTTCTCTTCGCAGATTTCCGGGTTGCCCGCCAGACCGGACGCCATAATGATCAGGGTATCGTTGGTGGAGGTATCCAGATCCACGCTCATCTGGTTATAGGTGCCGGGCACAACGGTCTTGAGCGCCTTTTCCAGCAGCGCGGGCGAGACGGCGGCATCGGTGGTGTAGAACGCCAGCATGGTGGCCATGTTGGGGGCGATCATGCCGCTGCCCTTGCCGATGGCACCCACGGTGCACACCTTGCCGCCCAGCTCGAACTGGATGGCGTACTCTTTTTTATGGGTGTCGGTGGTCATGATGGCGGTGGCAGCGTCTGTGCTGCCCTGCGCGGTGGCAGCCAGTTTTTCCGCTGCCGCCGGGATGCCCCGGGCAAAGGGGTCAATGACCATGGGCTGACCGATGACGCCGGTGGAGGCAGGCAGAACGTCCTTTTCGTCCATGTTCAGCGCCTTGCCCACCAGCGCGCAACACTCCTCGGCCAGCGCCACGCCGTTGGCGGCGCAGGTGTTGGCGTTGCCGCTGTTTACCACAATGGCCTGTGCATAGCCATCGGCCAGATGGGCGCGGTCCACCTTGATGGGCGCACCGCAGACCTTGTTGGTGGTGTACACGCCCGCAGCAGCGCAGCGCACCTCGGCCTTGATCAGCGCCAGATCGTATTTTTCGCTGTGATTTGCCCGGATGCCGCAATGGACACCGGCGGCGGCAAAGCCCTTGGGCGCGCAGATGCCGCCCGCAACTTCCTTATACTGCATTTTACTTCCCCCATCGTTCAGCATACGCCCTCATCAGTCACCTTCGGTGACAGCTTCCCCCGGCCGGGGGAAGCCTTTTACTTCTGCCGGGTACGCTGATTCTTTTTCATCAGCACCCTCTTATAAAGCCTTCCCCCAGACGGGGGAAGGTGTCATTGCGCCAGCAATGACGGATGAGGGTGTATTGTTATTCCAAGCCCTTCGTCTCTTCCAGACCCAGCATCAGGTTCATGCACTGGACAGCGGCACCGGAGGAGCCCTTGCCCAGATTATCAAACAGCGAGACCAGCATCATTTGATCTCCCGCGGCGTTCACGGTCAGGTACAGTTCCATGCGGTCGGTGCCCGCCATGGCGTTGGAGTACAGACCGTTTTCCGGCAGCGGCTCGTTCAGGCCGTGCACTTTGACGGTGGCGGCGTCCTTGTAGTAATCCGCAAGGGCGGCAGCCACGGCCTCGGCGGTAGTGCCCGCAAGAGTAAGATCCAGCGGCACCAGCACCTGCATGCCGCAGTAGTAGTCGCACACCACCGGCACGAACATCGGCGTGTGCGCAAGGCCGCTAATCTTCTGCATCTCCGGCAGGTGCTTGTGGCCAAGGCTCAGGCCGTAGCTCTTAGGCGCATCCAGCTTGCTGTGCGCCGGGCGGTCGGGGCTTTCGTAGTCCGCGATCATCTTTTTGCCGCCGCCGGAGTAGCCGGAGATGCCGGTGCAGCTGAAGGGGTAGCTTTGCGGCACCAGCCCCAGCTCCACCAGCGGGCGGGCAATGCTGATAAAGCCGCTGGCATAGCAGCCGGGCACTGCCACGCGGTAAGAGTTCTGAATTTTTGCCTTCTGCCCCTTCAGTTCCGGGAAGCCGTAGTCCCATGCGGCATCGGTGCGGAAGGCGGTGGAGGTGTCCAACACCTTCACGTCCGGGCGCAGCAGGGGCATGACTTCTTTAGAAGCTGCATCCGGCAGGCAGAGGAAGGCAAGGTCGGCAGAATTGATGACCTTTGCCCGCTCGTGCACGTCCTTGCGCCCTTCGGCAGAGATGGACAGCAGTTCGATCTCCGGCCGTTCGGCCAGACGGTCGGCAATGCGCAGGCCGGTGGTACCGGAAGAGCCATCAATAAATACCTTTACCTTCATGCGTTTTCCTCCTCCCATGCGTCCAGCCGTGCCGTTGCCAGCGCGATCTGCTTTTCTACGCTGGCGGCGCTGGGGCCGCCGTAGCTGGTGCGTCCCTCGCAGCAGTGCACAAGGTCGATGGCATCATAGATATCGGCCCCGAACAGCGGGCTGTAGGTCTGGAACTGGGTCAGGGTCAGCTCTTCCAGCGTTTTGTCGGCGGCAATGCAGTCCGACACCATGCAGCCGGTCAGCTTGTAGGCATCCCGGAAGGGCATTCCCTTCTTGGTCAGGTAGTCGGCGCAGTCGGTGGCGTTGATAAAGCCCTTTGCGGCGGCGCGGCGCATATTGGCGGGCAGAGTCTTCATGGTGTCCAGCATGGGGGTGATGGTCTTGAGGCAGAGTTCCAAGGTGTCCACTGCATCAAAGATGGCTTCCTTGTCCTCCTGCATATCCTTGTTGTAGGCCAGCGGCAGACCCTTCATCATCACCAGCAGGGTGTTCAGGTCGCCGTACACCCGGCCGGTCTTGCCGCGGATCAGCTCCGTGACATCCGGGTTCTTCTTCTGGGGCATAATAGACGAGCCGGTGGTAAAGGCATCGTCCAGCTCAATGAACTTGAACTCCCAGCTGCACCACAGGATGATTTCCTCCGAAAGACGGGACAGGTGCATCATGCAGATGGAGATGGCGCTTGCCAGCTCGATGCAGAAATCACGGTCGGACACGCCGTCCAGACTGTTGGCGCAGGGGGCGGCGAAGCCCAGCTTTTCGGCGGTGAAATCCCTGTCCAGCGGGTAGGTGGTGCCTGCCAGAGCGCCAGAGCCCAGCGGGCACTGGCTGTCCATGCGGGCGGTGGCGTCCGCAAAGCGGTCGAGGTCGCGCAGCAGCATGGAAGCATAGGCCATCAGCGCGTGTCCAAAGGTAATGGGCTGGGCACGCTGCAAATGGGTGTAGCCGGGCATGACGGAGGCGGTGTTCTCCGCTGCCTTTTTGCACAGCACCCGCACCAACTCCACGATGTAAGCCTGCAAAGTCTTGCTGTAATCCCGCAAAGTCAGGCGGATATCCAGCGCCACCTGATCGTTGCGGCTGCGGCCGGTGTGCAGCCGCTTGCCCGCATCCCCGATACGGGCGGTCAGGGTCTGCTCCACAAAGGTGTGCACGTCCTCGGCGGCGGGATCAATGGTCAGCGCACCGCTGGACAGGTCGTCCGCGATGGAAGCCAGCCCGCTGAGGATATCCGCACAGTCCTGCTCCGAGATGATGCCCTGCCGTGCCAGCATGGCGGCATGGACGCCGCTGCCGCGCATATCCTGCGCGATCATCCGCTGGTCGAAGCGGATGGAGGAGTTGAAGTCGTTGACGCGGCTGTCCACCGCCTTGGAAAACCGACCCTTCCAGAGTTGTTCTGCCATAATATAAACTCCTTATAAAAACGGCAAAGCCGCCGCAGGGGAAAACGCTCCTGCGGCGGTGCCGCCGGCAACGATGCCGGTGTGAGAACCCGCGTGTGAAAGTGTGAAAACACACGCAGTCGAAAATGTTGCGATTACTTGACCTCCGGCCAGTTCTTGGACAGCTTTGCGCGCTCCTTAATGGACAGGCCGAACAGGTTGATGAAGCCGGTGGCATCGGACTGGTCGTAATCCTTATCGACGCCGAAGGAAGCGGTCTGCTCATCGTACAGGGTGAACGGAGAGGTCACACCGGCGTTGATCATGTTGCCCTTGTAGAGCTTCAGCTTCACATCACCGGTCACGGTCTTTTCCAGACTGTCGGCAAAGGCATCCAGTGCCTCGCGCAGCGGGGTGAACCACTGGCCGTTGTACACGATGTCGGCGTACTTCTGTGCCAGCTGTGCCTTGAAGTGAGAGCTTTCCTTGTCCAGCGTAATGGTCTCCAGCACGTCGATGGCCTTGTACAGGATGGCGCCGCCGGGGGTCTCGTACACGCCGCGGCTCTTCATGCCCACCAGACGGTTCTCCACGATGTCCAGCAGACCGATGCCGTTTGCACCGCCCAGCTTATTCAGGTACTCCACCAGCTCCACAGCGCCCATCTCCTTGCCGTCCACGGCAGTGGGAACGCCCTTTTCAAAGTGGATGGTCACATAGGTGGGAACATCGGGTGCCTGCTCGGGGCTGACACCCAGCTCCAGAAAGCCGGGCTTATTGTACTGGGGCTCGTTGGCGGGGTTCTCCAGATCCAGACCCTCGTGGCTCAGATGCCACAGGTTCTTGTCCTTGGAGTAGTTGGTCTCGCGGTTGATCTTCAGGGGGATGTGGTGCGCCTCGGCGTAGTCGATCTCCTCGTCACGGCTCTTGATGTCCCACTCACGCCACGGAGCGATGATGGCCATATCCGGGCACAGTGCCTTGAGGGTCAGCTCAAAACGCACCTGATCGTTGCCCTTGCCGGTGCAGCCGTGGCAGATGGCATCTGCACCCTCCTTGATGGCGATATCAGCCAGTGCCTTGGCGATGCACGGACGTGCAAAGCTGGTGCCCAGCAGGTAGTCCTCGTACTTAGCGCCGAACTTCAGGGTGGGGAAGATGTAGTTCTCCACAAAGTCCTTCTTCAGGTCCAGCACATACAGCTTGGATGCGCCGGTAGCCTTGGCCTTTTCTTCCAGACCGTCCAGCTCGGTGCCCTGACCCACGTCACCGGAAACAGCAACGACCTCGCAGTTGTTGTAGTTTTCCTTCAGCCAGGGAATGATGATGGAGGTATCCAGACCGCCGGAGTAAGCCAGCACGACTTTTTTGATGTTTTCCTTTTTCATGATAAACGCGCTCCTTTAATAAAAATACACTTTTGTTCTCTGATGCGCATTTCCCTTCGCATCCTCTGTCTTTCGTTTGCGGTTGATGCTTTTATTATACGCAGCGCGGGTTTTCCGTCAATGCTAAAAACTGCCAAACATAGCACCTGTTTCGCTTTTCTTTTGGTTCAATCTGTATCTTTATGCAAATATTTTTAAATATATGCGTATTTTATGCAATTTGAGTGTATTTTTTCATGGAGTTGGGGAGAAATAAAACACCGGAGCATCCGCAGACGCTCCGGTGGTTTAACTATAACTATTTAGTTCAGCTTCAAATCGCCTTCCTTGATCCAGCCCAGCTTGCGCTCCACCTCGCAGAACACTACGCTGAGCACGGCGGGCAGCACAAAGCACAGCAGCACCATGGCAGCCCAGTCCATGGGGGTGATGGTAGCCTTGGTACCGGCGGCAATGTCGCTGACCCAGCCGGTGTAGACGCCGATCTGACCCACCAGACCACAGGTGCCCATGCCGGAGGAGACCGCCGCGCCGTTCATCTCAAAGTGGAACAGGCAGGTAGCCAGCGGGCCGGTGATGGCACTGGCCAGCGTGGGGGCGATCCAGATGCGGGGGTTCTTGATGATGTTGCCCATCTGCAGCATACTGGTGCCCAGACCCTGACTGACAAGGCCGCCCACACCGTTTTCCTTATAGCTCATCACGGCAAAGCCCACCATCTGGGCGCAGCAGCCCGCCACGGCGGCACCGCCGGCCAGACCGGTCAGGCCCAGGGCCGCGCAGATGGCGGCGGAGGAGATGGGCAGGGTCAGGGCCACGCCGATGACCACCGACACCAGGATGCCCATCCAGAAGGGCTGGAGCACAGTGGCCCACTTGACGAAGTCCCCCAACGCGGAGGCCGCCGTGCCGATGGCCGGGGCCCACCAGGCGGAGAGGCCTACCCCCGCCAGGATGGTGACCAGCGGGGTGACCAGAATGTCGATCTTGGTCTCCTTGCTCACCGCCTTGCCCAGCTCCGCGGCGATGACCGCGATAAACAGCACCGCCAGAGGGCCTCCGGCGCCGCTGCCCCCGGACAGGGTGACGCTGCCCAGGGCATTGGCCGCATAGCCCACCGTGACCAGGGAAAAGAGGACCAGCGGGGGGGCCTTCAGGGCGTAGCCGATGGCCACCGCCATAGCCGCCCCGCTCATGGCCGAGGCGTATCCCCCCACTTCGATGAGGAACTCCATCCCCAGCTGCTGGCCCAGCGTCTTGATGATGGTGCCGATCAGCAGGCTGGCAAACAGGCCCTGCGCCATGGCACCCAGCGCTTCAATGAGATAGCGCTGCGGGGTGATGACGATATCCTTGCGTTTTAAGAAATCTTTCACATTTGACATGAGAAACTGCCTTTCTGTTTCAAGATGGTGGATTCAATGCAAAAACTGCATGTCAAGTATAATACCATACACATGTCAAGACAACAAGACAAAATGCTGATTTTGCTGGAAATATCTGCAATTTTTGGCTTTGTGCAATGTTTTTGCGGGCTGAGACGTATCTGTTTTGGAGCATTTTCTGATACCGGGGCGGCAGCTTTTCGGAGCTGCGCTTTGCAGTGTGCGGCAATTGACGGGGGCTTGCCCGCGGGTGTATACTGAAAGAGTATTGAGAAGATGAAACGCTGCCCTTTTTGCGAAGGGCGGCATCCCGATAAAAATACATGAGGTATGGAGCACAGCATGAAAAAAACGTTCTGGAATAAACTGACTGCCCGCGGCACCCGCGGCAAAACGCGGTGCGCAGCGGCAGTTCTGGCATTGGCAATGACCTTTTCAATGGGCGCACCGCTGGCACTGGCTGCACAGCCGGAAGAAAGTACCGCGGCAGTGACCGAGACTGTTTCTGCACAGCAGGAAACGGCAATGCCCACCCTGCAGACGGAGACCCCGGAGCTTGCTGCACAGGACCCGGAAGCACCGCCTGTACAGGCCACCGAAGCGGAGGAGAACAGCACGAACCAGCACACGCCGGAAAACAGCGTGGTGCTGACACCGGAAGAGATCCGTGCCGCGCTGTATGCCGGTGCCATGGATGCCGCCGAAGCCCAGTGCATCGACCTGAGCGATGAGAACGGATTTTTCAGCTGGCTGCTCAATTTCCTGTTCGGCTGGCTGGGCAAGAGCGATACGGAGCCGGTCTATTCCGGCTGGCGCACCTCCGGCGGCAAGACCTACTACTACAGCCAGACCACCAACAAGCCGGTGACCGGCATCCAGTGCATCGACAATAAACTCTATTACTTCAATGCGGATGGTGTGCTGGAAAATGGCAAGACCTTCGGTGTGGATGTTTCCAAGTATCAGAAGAACATCGACTGGAACCAGATCAAAAAGGCAGGCGTGAGCTTTGTGATCGTCCGCATCGGCTACCGCGGCTATGGTGCTTCCGGCACGCTGGTGCTGGACCCCATGTTCGAGGAGCATTTCACCAATGTGAAGAATGCGGGCCTGAAGGTGGGCGTGTATTTCTTCAGTCAGGCCACCACCGAGGAGGAAGCCAAGGAGGAAGCCTTTGCCTGCGCCTACGTGCTGAACGGACGCAAGCTGGATTACCCCATCTTCTTTGACACCGAAGCATC
>ENA-OQHR01001544-OQHR01001544.1-human-gut-metagenome-genome-assembly--contig:-NODE-1544-length-11005-cov-4.163159_pt1 | contig 11005 bp, 9 predicted proteins | sample MGYA00242566_ERZ504725 | MGnify/ENA primary metagenome ERZ504725 (study PRJEB26092, sample SAMD00036217) | human gut metagenome | host: Homo sapiens | study: EMG produced TPA metagenomics assembly of... | reverse complement strand
CACAATGGAAATTCATTTCAATTTAAAACCAATACCGGAGCTTGGAACCATCGAAAGAGGTTCCGGCTCCCATAAATAAGAAAAATCTATCAAAATTTAATCTATTTTAATCTTTTCAAGGCTCATTTCGAGCCAATATTTTCTCATAAAAGACATAAAACAGCTTATGGCAGGTGGAGGTGTCGTTCTGATCGGTACACAGCTTGTACCATTACTGGCGAACCTTTTTTAGCCGGGAAAGTAAGAAGGGAGAACACGCATGGATAAGATTTTTGAAGCAATAGAAGAATGGATGCGGAACCTTCTTACAGGCATGGTTAGCTCAAACCTGACAAACATGTTTACTGACGTAAATGAAAAAACAGGAGACATTGCAAGTCAGGTTGGGCAAACGCCCCAGGGATGGAGCGGCAGTATCTTCAGTCTGATTCAGAATCTGTCAGACTCCGTGATTGTGCCGATTGCCGGAATGATCATAACCTTTGTGCTGTGCTATGAGTTGATTTCTATGCTCACAGAAAAGAACAACATGCATGACATTGATACATGGATGTTCTTTAAATATTTTTTCAAAATGTGGGTGGCGGTCTGGTTTGTAAGCAATGCGTTTACGATTACCATGGCGATTTTTGATGTGGGTCAGAATGTGGTAAACCGGGCAGCAGGAGTGATCAATCAGCAGACAGCAATCAACATTGATTCGGTAGTTACTTCAATGGAAACTGCGATGGAGTCAATGGAGGTAGGAGAGCTGATCATATTGGCATTAGAAACTCTTTTGGCGAGTCTGTGCCTGAAGGTTATATCCATATTTATAACGGTCATTCTATATGGTCGTATGATAGAAATTTATCTGTATTCGTCAATCGGAGCAATTCCATTTGCAACCATGAGCAATCGGGAATGGGGGCAGATTGGCAGTAACTATTTAAGAGGACTTTTTGCACTGGCATTCCAGGGATTTTTCATTATGGTATGCGTGGGTATTTATTCGGTTCTGGTTGCAAATATACAGGTGTCAGATAACGTGCATACAGCACTGCTCAGTGTAATGGCTTATACAGTGATACTGTGTTTCAGTCTTATGAAGACAGCTAATTTCTCAAAGAGCATATTTAATGCACACTAAACGAAGGAGGAGAAGGTATTGGAAAAATATCAGATTATTTATGCAGATCCGCCATGGCAATATCGAAATGCTAAAGGAACGGGCGTTGCCGAAAATCATTATAAGACAATGTCAGTGGAGGAGATTTGCAGCTTGCCGGTTAAGGAATGGACTGACAAAAATGCTGTGTTGTTTTTATGGGTCACATGCCCACAGTTACCCGAAGCTTTTAAGGTAATGAAAGCGTGGGGATTTGAATATAAAACAGTTGGATTTGTCTGGTTAAAGCCGAAAAGAACCGGAGAGGGATATGTATTGGGAATGGGATATTGGACACGTTCCAATGTAGAAATATGTTTGATAGCTACAAAAGGGAAACCCAGGCGAAAGTCAAAAACAGTTTCACAGCTTATTTTTTCTCCACGGGAAAAACACAGCAAGAAACCAGATATAACAAGAGATCTGATTATGGAACTTATGGGAGATTTACCAAGGCTGGAAATGTTTGCGAGGGAGAGTACACCTGGATGGGATGTCTGGGGGAATGAAGTAAACAGTACAGTAGATATTTTAAATCGTGAAGATGGGAGATGATGGAGGATGGCTTTTGTATCTGTACCCAAAGATCTGACAAAGGTAAAAAATAAGATTATTTTGAACCTTACGAAACGTCAGCTTATCTGCCTTGGCATTGCAGGAGCAGTTGGGCTTCCGTTTTATTTCCTTACAAGAGGAATGATTGGTTCAAGTAATGCGGCAACCGGAATGTGTCTGTTGATGCTTCCGGCTTTTTTATTTGCCATGTATGAAAAGGATGGACTTCCACTGGAAATAGTTCTGAAAAATATGATTACAGTAAAATTCATCCGTCCGCCAGTACGGAAGTATGAGGTTGAAAATTTGTATGAGAAAAAGAAAATTGTGACAAAAGCGAAAGGAGGCACTGCTCATGGAAAAAAGAAGAAACGATAAATGGCAGTCTCAGCATACTGAGGATTCCGTTTATCAGGAGGACTGGTGGCTGGATGAAGAAGATTCAGAAGAACTGCCAGTGTTTGATCCGGATGAAGCAGAAGATTATGCCAAGCACAGACAGCGTTTAACTGGAGAACCTGTGGTTACAGGGTATGAGGCTCTGGAAAGACGCAGAGGTGTTCGCAGACCAAGGCGTAAACTTACCAGACGTGAGAAACGTGCTTTGAAAAAAGCACAAAAATATGAGGAAAAACTGCATAAAACACAGGAAAAGGAAGACAAAAAGAGGGCGAAACAGGAGGAAAAACAAAAAGCCCGTGAAGAAAAAGCAGAAGAAAAACGCGTGAAAAAAGAGAAAAAGGGAAAACAGAAATCTCAGTCATCAATCTCTGCAAAAGGAAAGTCAAAAGTAAAAAGCAGTTCTGTAAAAAAAGCAGGCAGCAAGGGTAACACGGCATCGAAAAAAGAGAAGAAGATTACCGCACAGCAGTCTATTCCATACAGAGAAATGGGAAAAGATGGAATCTGTCGTGTCGAGGATGGCTATTATTCCAAAACAATCCGCTTTTATGATATTAACTATCAGTTAGCTCAGAACGAAGATAAAAATACGATTTTTGAAAACTGGTGTGATTTTCTGAACTATTTTGACAGCACAATTCATTTCCAGTTGTCCTTTATCAATCATCACAGCAATATGACAGAGTATGAGGACGTGATTCGGATTAAGAAACAGAATGACAGTTTTGACGATCTGCGTACAGAATTTGCACAGATGCTCAGAAACCAGCTTGCAAAGGGAAATAACGGACTTGTCAGAACAAAGTACCTTACATTTGGGATTGAAGCAGATAATATTCGGGAAGCAAAACCAAAGCTGGAACGTATTGAAACGGATATTCTGAATAATTTCAAAATACTGGGTGTATCGGCATATCCGTTGAATGGTGTGGAGCGTTTACAGATTATGTATGAAACATTCAACCAGGACAGTAAGGTGCCGTTTCAGTTCAGTTATGATGATGTACTGCGTACCGGATTGAATACAAAGGACTATATTGCTCCATCCAGTTTCCTGTTTAAGAACGGAAAAGATTTTCAGATGGGAGATACGATGGGTGCAGTTTCCTACTTGCAGATTCTGGCACCGGAGTTGACGGACAAAATGCTTGCAGAGTTTTTGGAAATGGACTGTAATCTGCTTGTCAATCTGCATATCCAGTCCATTGACCAGATGAAAGCAATCAAACTGGTAAAGGCAAAGGTTACAGATATTAACCGCATGAAAATTGAGGAACAGAAGAAGGCGGTTCGCTCCGGATATGATATGGACATCATTCCTTCTGATCTGAATACATACGGAGGAGAAGCAAAACGACTTCTGGAAGATTTGCAGTCCAGAAATGAGCGAATGTTTCTTGTAACAGTGGTATTTTTAAATACTGCGAAAGATAAGCAGGAACTTGAAAATGTTGTGTTTCAGACAGCAGGTATTGCACAGAAATATAATTGTGCATTGAAAAGACTGGATTATCAGCAGGAACCGGGACTTATGAGCTGTCTTCCGCTTGGTAAAAACTGGATTCCGATCAAGCGTGCATTGACAACGACTTCAACAGCTATTTTTGTTCCATTTACAACGCAGGAATTATTTATGGCAGGGGAATCTATTTATTATGGTTTGAATGCATTATCCAATAATTTGATTATGGCTGACCGTAAAAAGCTGAAGAATCCGAATGGACTGATTGTTGGTACACCGGGTGCTGGTAAATCATTTGCGGCAAAGCGTGAGATTACGAATGTTTTTATCGTTACGAAAGATGACATTATTATCTGTGATCCGGAGGGCGAGTATTTTCCATTAGTCCGGGCATTTAAGGGGCAGGTCATCCGTATCTCCCCAAACAGTCATGATTATATTAATCCGATGGATATTAATCTAAACTATGCTGATGACGATGATCCGCTTTCACTGAAATCAGATTTTATCCTTTCCCTCTGCGAGCTTATTGTAGGTGGAAAGAATGGACTGGAACCAGTAGAAAAGACAATTATTGACCGTTGTGTACGAATGGTGTATCAGGATTATCTTGAAGACCCGGTGCCAGAGAAAATGCCAATTCTGGAAGATTTATACAATCTGCTTCGGAAACAGGAAGAAGCAGAAGCACAGAGACTGGCAACTGCATTGGAAATTTATGTTAATGGTTCTTTAAAGGTATTCAACCACCGTACTAATGTAGAACTGAACAACCGTCTGGTATGTTTTGATATTAAAGACTTAGGAAAACAGCTTAAAAAGCTGGGAATGCTGATTGTTCAGGATCAGGTGTGGAACAGGGTTACGATTAACCGTTCCGTCCATAAATCAACCAGGTACTATATTGATGAGTTCCATTTGCTTTTGAAGGAGGAACAGACAGCAGCATACAGCGTAGAGATCTGGAAGCGATTCCGTAAATGGGGTGGTATTCCGACTGGTATCACACAGAACGTAAAAGATCTGCTTGCTTCAAGAGAAATCGAGAACATTTTTGAAAATTCGGATTTTATTCTGATGTTGAATCAGGCTTCTGGAGACAGGCAGATCTTGGCAAAGCAGCTTAATATTTCGCCACATCAGTTGTCTTATGTGACCAATAGTGGGGCAGGAGAAGGTCTTATTTTTTACGGAAATACGATTATTCCGTTTAAAGACAGATTTGATAATTCTCTTATGCTTTATGCATTAATGTCATCGAAACCGGAAGATGTGGAGAAACGTGAAAAACTTGGTATTAAGGGCAGAGATGACGTTTAAAGAGGAGGCAGGACAAAATGAGAAAATGGCTTGCGGGACTGCTTTTTATCGTATCAGTGGTACTGCTCACTATCAGCATTTATTTCCTGATGGGTATGTTTTTGCAGGAGAGACAGGATAATCAGTTACAGCATCAATTGCAGGAAGTGTTGCAGGAAAAATCAGATGAGACAGGAGAAGATTCTTCTGGTGATTCACTGACACAAATAGATGCAGGAATCCTGGCTTTACATGAAGAAAATCCAGACTGTATCGGCTGGATTACAATTGAAGGAACCAGAATAGATTATCCGGTTATGCACCGTCCGGGAGATAAAAATTATTATCTGCACCGGGATTTTAACGGGGAATATTCTGCCAATGGTTGTCTGTATCTTGCGGAAGAATGTGTGCCGGGAGATTCAGACAATCTGATTATCTATGGTCATCATATGAACAGTGGAAAGATGTTTGCTGATCTTGAAAAATATAAAGATGAGGATTTTTATAAGGAACATCCGATGATTCAGTTCCGTACCATCTGGGGAAATGAAGAATATGAGATACTGGCAGCATTTACCACACCTGTTTATACAGGAAATGATTTCAATTATTACAGTTTTATAAAGGCACAGAAAGGGGAAGATTATGAGTACTTTATTAGAGAAATTAAGCGAAAAGGAATCTATGAAACCAAAGTTACAGCCTTCTATGGAGAAAAACTGCTCACATTGTCCACATGTGAGTACTCACAGAAAAATGGGCGTATGGTCGTGGTTGCAAAAAAAGTGGAAAGAACTGGGGGATAATGACATGACAGATAAAGAAATTGAGAAGGAATTTGGCTACGAAGATATGGAAGAAGACTGGGATGACGATTTAAGTGAAGTGATCGACATCGAGGAAGAAAATGACTACTATGAGGACGATGACCTTGACTATGGCGAATGTGACTATGAAGATGAGCTGAATGTTCAGGAGACAGAGCTTCCCAAGGGAAAAAAGAAATATGACAGCATCCTGGACTGGGACAGAGAAGATTATTGGGCATATGGCTGTTCGGCTAAAAAATTACTGGAAATGCAGTTTGCTGATATGATGAGCATTGCCGGATTACTGGAAGTCGTCGATTCATTGATTCTGATCGGAGAGACACAGCAGCACGAATTACAGGGCAATGTTTCAGACATCTCTACGAAACTGAAAAACAGAGCGATTTCCATTGTAGACAGATGGGAGAATTTCTTAGACAAAGACTATGAGATCAGGAGATGAGAACCATGCAGGAGCATGAATACAAAGCAAGGGATAAAACCGTTCAGAAGATGAGCCGTGATGGACTGCGGGAAGAAAACCTTCGGAGTAAGACGGAAAAAAGAATCACCGGACGTGAGGCAGATGAAAGAAAGGTAGCTGGTCACAGAGAACAGGAACTTGATTTCGGAAAAGCAAGAAAAGCTCATATTTCCGATGAAAAAATTGACGAAATCACGGAAGGAAAACAACGATTGCGATCCAGACGTGATTTCCTGGAACAGGAAGACATTTCTGAATCGGAAGAAATGGAAACATCAGAAATAAGTGATTTAAGAGCAGGCGAGGAGAAATCTTCGCCTGTTTCACGTTCCAGACTTCGTAAGGACAGTATTCGTGGGCATCCAGGACGTGAAGCAGAGCCTGAGATACCAGAACTGGACAGGCAAAGCCGGAAGAAAAAAATGGTTACAGCGTATGCGTCAAAAGAGCAGAAACGCTACCATGAAAAATCAGAAATTGATGAAAAATCAATGGAAGACTTTCGGGAGGAAATTAAGAATAAGACCAAGAGAGAGCAGATTTTAAAAGAGCAGAAGCAGTCAAAATCCCGTCTTATTTTTGATGATGAAGGAAAAGACAGGATTCTCGGAAGTGGTATGGTAAAACGAAGTGCCGTGGCTGTTGAAAATGTAATATCCGCTTATGGGCAGAGAAGGGCCAGAGAGGATACGGATGATAATGCTGCTCTGGATGCGGCTGATCAGGCTGAGCTTATGGGGGAATCACTTGCGAGAAAATCCATCTATGTCCGACAGCGTTTGAAGGAAAGCCGACAGAGAAATAACCGATTAAGGGAAAGTGTTCTGGAGGAAACAGAAAAATCCCGTCTGCAATTTGGCAGTGATTCGTCCAATGAAGCGAAAAAGGCAATCCAAAAAGAAGCAGAACAGAAAAAACAGTCTGCATTAAAGAAACTTTTACAGAAAAAACGTTATCAGAAGCAGTATCAGGCAGCAAAACAGGGAAAAGCAGTGAAAGATGCGGCAGTTGTAAATGCACAGAGATTTACAGAAAAAGCGAAGGCGGCAGTCAAAGAACTGGTTGCACAGAATCGAAATATTCTATTATCTATTGGCATTATGGTTTTGCTGTTTGCATTAATGGCAACGAGTCTGTCAAGCTGTGCAGCATTATTTCAGGGAAGCACAAATGCCATAGTTTCCACCAGTTATTCCAGTGAAGATGAGGATATTTATGCGGCTGAAAATGCGTATGTAGCATTGGAAAATGCACTGAATGAGCAGATTAATCAGATGAAGGAAACACATTCTGATTATGATGAATTTCAGTTCCAGATTGATGAAATCGGACACAATCCATATCAGCTTATTTCTTATCTGACTGTTAAATATGGTGGTTTTACATATGCAGAGGTGGCAGATGAAATCAAAGAGATTTTTAAAGAACAGTATGGCTTTCTGAAAATGGAACACTGGTAGCAGAGGATATCTGGCATGGATTTGATGAAGGAGTCAGAGAAGCAATCTCGGAATATCTGGAAGAAAATGGAGCGACAGTCTATGATCTGACAGAAATTCCACCACAGGCAACTGTTATCCTGACAGATGGAACAGTATTAAAAACGGAAAGACAGCAGGCGATCAATACAGAAAGCTGGGAACCAACTCTGACAGGGAAGAATCTGAAGGATGAAGAACAGAAGTTTAGTTTTTTTGAGATACATAAGGTTAGGGAAAATAATGGGATTGATCTGAAAATGCCGGATATTCATTATGTTGGTCAATATTATGTAATTGAAGATCTGGAAGTAAAAGGCGGCTTGAAGATTGAACGATACAACGGTTTGGAAGCTGCTTTGGGAGCATATTACTCACTGCCGAACCATAAGATGAAAGCTCTTGGAATTGAGAATACAGCACCATTGCCAGGAAGTCTGGATTTTATTCAGTGTAAAAATGGTATAGACACATTAATCTATGATTGCCAGAAAGTAGAAGGATGGCTGAATCCGGAAATATATAATACGTTAAAAATTTTGAAAAACAGTCTGGCTATGCGTGATACGGAAATTGCATATAAGATTGGTGAATCATATTTGATGATTCAGACAGCAGAAGAAGGGTACGATTATACATTTTTTGATAAAAACTATCTGGAACTGGATGGCGGGATTTACGATGATCCGGATATTTCAATTACAGAAGCGATAGACGAGATTTTGCAGGAGGAAGGTTTTTCAACAGATGATGCGGAAGTGACTGACTATGAGGCATTGGAATTAAAAACAGAACATGCAGAAAAAGAGAATATAGAACAGGTGCTGATGGAGCTGAACTGTCCGAAATCTATTTTTGAAGGATATGATAGAGATACTGCGATGGAGACATACGAGGGAATTACTGTTCAATTTGCAGTGACGAAGAATTATCTGACAGTACAGCCAACGAACGAAGGATATTCTTATATTTTTTATGACGCAGATTTAAAAGAAGTCGGGGAAGGAACGCATGAATATCTGGATGACTCCATACAGGAAGCAACTTATGCAATTCTGAAAAAAGAAGGAATGCAGAAAGAACAGTGCATAAAAGTTGACGATTCAAAATTCAGGGACAAGCTGATACAAAATGCGAAAGAATTATTGGAAAATGGAACTGTTCGTCGTACTTCGGAACTTGGAAGATGTGAAGCAGCGTTGAATGGCATGAACCGGGCAGAGGTTGAATATGACGTACTGGCTCACACAAGGGCAGTGCTAGAAGAAATGGGAATGGAAAATGAAGTTACACTGATTGGTGCAAGAGTATATGGTTCCAGAAGCAAAGAAGGACTTTATCATGCAGATTCTGATGTAGACGTAGTAGTATCTTATCGGGGAAACATCCGAGAAGATACGTTGTTTAATGCAGTTAATGAAGCTGGGTTGAAGATCGCAGGACTTCCGATAGATATTAATCCGGTTTCGGAAGAAAGAACGGGAACGCTGGCAGAATATATGAAGCAGGCAGAGGAATATCTGGATAAGCAGGAACGTTCAAAAGCTATCGAAGAACAGTCTAAAGGAACAATTGCGTTTTATGTAGCGGAGTGTATGGAATTTCCGGTTATGGGTGAATACCATGAAAATCTTACACTGGAAGAAGCCTTACGCATATATGAAACAATTCCGGCAGAGCGTATGAATGGAATTAAAGGAGTTGGATTTGAGTTGCATGACGGTAGCGATTATGACGGACCATATGATCTTATGAGAATGGGTACTGTAGATCGTGAAGGTATCAACATGATTCAGCACTATAAAGACAGTCCATTGGTTCAGAAAGCAATAGATGATGTGGAGAAGTATTTTGCAGAAAAACAGGAAAAGTCTCGAACAGAAGAAAAGATTGTTGAGAGCAAAAGGATTCCAAAAGAGCAGCCCGGACAGATAAAAGGAAAGAAGGAATCGGTTCTTCAGGCATTGCGGGAACGGCAGGCAAAGATAAAAGAGCAGGAACAGAATAACGCAAAAGAAAAAACGAAGGCTCGCAAGAAAGGAGAAGTAACATTATGATGGTAAGATTTGACGAAGACGAATATATTGCTGTGGCAATTTTTGATACGGGAGACAGAGTCCAGACAATGGAGGCAATGGATGAAATTTTTTCCTATCTGGATGAAGATATGAAATTTCTGATTTTTACTACGATTAAGAAATTATATTATCTCAGCGATGAAGGATATAAAGAATTGCAGAAAACCGTAGAAATTTATAAAGCAGATCTGGAGGTGGATGGAGAATGAGTACGAGTCAGTTTGCAGTTTATCAGTTAAAACGAAAACCAGAATTAAGAAATCTTCTTTATCGAACATATGAAGAACTTGCACAGGAGCAGATTCCTGTGCAGGTGGAAAATTATGAACAGGTATATATTGGAACAATGAAACTGGGCGAAACACCCGAACAGGTAAAAAAGAATATTGATCAGAGACAGCCACATAATTATAAGGGACATGCGATTAGCACCAGTGATGTTCTGGTATTGAATGATAACGGAGAAACAATAGCTTACTATGTAAATAAGAATTCCTTTGTTGTAGTACCGGATTTCATGAGGATTCCCTCTTCTTCTGGTGGACTTACGAAGAACACAGCAGGATATGAAATTAGTGGAAAAGGCGGTACATGGGAAGTAGTAGATTATATTCTTATGGAAGGGAAAAATTTTTTCCTTATGGAGCATGAGCAACATGGAAAAGATGTTGCCTATGTAGTGCTTGACCAGAATGGAAAGGTACTTGTGGATGGGACTTATAATGGATTTGATGATGAAGTAAAACAGAAAATCCGTGATTATCTGCATCCACCGACACAGGATTCACCGGAAAAGCAAAAACCAAAGCTGGAGAATTGGCAAAAGTATCTGGAAAACGGTGAGTATCTACGAAGTGCAGAAATGACAGAGGAAGCAAATTATAATATGATTGACGGACTCAACAATAATGCTGCACCAAAAAAAGAAAAGAAGCGTCCGAAAGAATCTGTTCTTGCAAAGCTCCATCAAAAAGAGAAAGAAATTGCACGACGCAGTGGAAAGAAAGCCATGCAGGAAATTATGGGGCAAGATATGGAGAGAGCAAAGAAATAGCAAAGAAGAAAGGCTGGTCACTTGGTTGTGGCTGGTCTTTTTTCATATATAAAAAGACTGGCCAGTAACGATCTTATCGTTTAAGGCTAGTCTTTGTAGTGCGTTGCAATATCTTCAATTTTACAATCCAGAATATTACAGAGTGTATTGATGGTGTTCATACTGACACCCTCATTATTCTGCAAGCGGTGTATCAGGGACTTACTGAAATGGTATTCTTTATGAAGTGTGTAC
>ENA-OQHR01001541-OQHR01001541.1-human-gut-metagenome-genome-assembly--contig:-NODE-1541-length-11062-cov-5.058079_pt1 | contig 11062 bp, 11 predicted proteins | sample MGYA00242566_ERZ504725 | MGnify/ENA primary metagenome ERZ504725 (study PRJEB26092, sample SAMD00036217) | human gut metagenome | host: Homo sapiens | study: EMG produced TPA metagenomics assembly of... | reverse complement strand
CTTCTCGGAACCGATTCTCCAGTTAAAGCCCTCGTATCCAGCATAGAATCTCCATCCAATACCACACCGTCTAATGGGATTTTTTCACCAGGCTTTACAATAATAATCTCACCAATGGCAACACTTTCAGGAGATATGGTAATCAATTCTCCGTTCCTTCTGACTGTAGCACAATCCGGACGTATATCCATTAAATCTGATATAGATTTTCTGGAACGCTCAACAGCCAATGACTGGAAAAATTCACCAACTTGATAGAACAGCATAACAGCAACTGCTTCCGGATATTCACCAATGACAAAAGCACCAATCGTAGAAACGCTCATTAGGAAATGTTCATCAAACACACGTCCCTTTGAAATATTCCTCACAGCTTGCCATACAACATCCCCGCCAAGAATAATATAGGAGACAATGAGAAAAACTAACTCGACAGGCAGTGGCACTTTCGCAAAAACTGTCAATGCCATACCAATACCATAGATTGCTGCGCCAATCGCTAAACGAATCGTCAACTTCTTGTCCTCATTGTTATAGGATGTATTGGTATCCTGTTTTTTTGCAGGTATATAGTATTCCTGTGCAATTTCGGAAACTTCTACATCTGGCTCATGGCTGTGGACAATCGTTTCAATCTGACTGGCTATTGTATTTGCGGCAACTGGAGCAACATTGATTGTCAGCGTCTGCTTCATCAAATTTACAACTGAGGATTGTACTCCATCCAATTCTCCGACTTCTTTTTCAATTTTTGCGGAGCAGTTCGGACAGTCCAACCCTTTTAATAAAAATATTCGTTTCATAATGACCTCCTTGTAATTTGTTTAGTTGCTCAATTGCTCAACTATAACGCTAAAAATATTATTTCTGCCATAGATGCTCAAATCCCTTATCAATAATCTCTTTCACATGATCATCTGCCAGAGAGTAGTAAACTATCTGCGCTTCTCTACGGAATTTTACCAAATTCGCAAGACGCAATGCCTTTAACTGGTGTGAGATTGCGGATTTCGTTACCCCCAGTAGCACAGCAAGATCACATACACACATCTCACTCTGTTCCAGAGCGTGTAAGATTTGTACTCTGGTACCATCTCCAAATAGCTTAAATAAAGATGCCAACTGGATATAATCATCTTTGGGTTGCATCTTGGATTTCACATCATTCACAATATCCTCATGAATTACATCACAATTACAAATATAAGACGTTTTTGACATATATTCACCTCCAAATAATAACAGTTGAACAATTATTCAACTATTATTATACTTATTTTTTCATTTATGTCAATAAGCTGATGTTAGTTCCCATAGATTTTACAATTAAAACCAGCTCTTTATTCTTTTCTTAATCTTTTTTCCAGTATACCGTTTTGGCTTTCTTGTCACACTTCCTGTAAATTCCGATTTGTCAATCTGTTTCACTTTCCGCTTCCGGCTTATAGTTCTTTTCAATATATTCCTCTACAGCCTTAATAAACATCTGGTTCATGCTCATGCCCATTTCAGAAGCAATAGATTTCAGTTTTTCACGCTGTCCCTTTGGAACACGAATCTTGATGTCATCAAGGTGTGTTTTCACATACTTTGCCGTAATTGCTTTTCGCTTTTCGTTGTAGTACATAGAAATCAATCCTTTCGTATTGTACCCATTACTATAATTATACTATCTTAGAAGCTTTTTGTCAATTCATCTTATAAAAATTGTCCAGATTTTTCAGAGAACTTTGTGCGCATTGCGGCTTGTAAAAACAAGTGCAATAATATATAATAGTATTGTACCCAATACTAAACATAAAAGGAGATTTTCAAAATGATTCAAAAAATAATCCCCATTGCAGCAAGTATTACTTTGATAGGCTCAGCAAGTCTGACAGCCTATGCCGATAATATGCTTGATAAAGACTATATCGTCAGAGAGATTTGGTCTGATTGGTGGCACGGCAAGGGAGATGACGGACTTATCTTTCCCGAAGCAAGCTATAAGCACCATATTCTGACTGACTGGGTCAATGACAATTATGGCAATGATAATTATGATTGGAGCAAAATCGGTCAACTGAACTACAATTTCAAAGACTATTATGATGAACTCACAGATAATTGGAATTTCAATGATGATCGTGACGGAAATTGGACAATTATTACCGATGAAACCACATATCATTTCAATTTGCAAAACGGCAAGTGGCTGATGAGTGATGATAACGGCAATGTGATCGACAGCTTTATGCCGTTCAGTACTTTGACAGAAGATGCAGGAGAAGTAAAGTACAATTCTGTTACTGCTGATAATGGAAACGGAACTGCTCACCGTGTCGGAGAAAATCTGAAAATTGATGATGACACTACAGTTGATATATCTGAGGAAGCAACAGCGTCAACAAGTGAGAAAAAAACTCAAATGGTCTGATTTATGGAATTGGCGGAATTATTCTCGCAGGAATCGCTGTTCTTGCAGGATTTTTGATAAAGAAGAAAAGAGGTTAAGATTATGATTTACAAGCATGATTATCAGAGAATGGCACTTGACACCGACAGAATGATGATTACGCAGTGTGGCAATGATTATCACGATTACAGCAACAACAAACTTGCGTGTATCTATATCAAGTGGGCAGAGGAACATTGTCCTGAACGTTTGCAGGCAGAAACAGATAAGGGCAGAATCTATGTTCATATTGATGAGCGTATCACTGAGTGTGAAAAAGAAAAGTGGAAAATCTGGAATAAAATGCGTGCTACTGATCCTGAATATACACTTGCGATGAAAAATGCCGATACCGCTAAGGTTTGGCAGCTTGAAAATCTCTTTGAGTTGCAAGCTGAGGAGATTGCAATTCAGACGTGTTTGGTAATGTAGCCATTCCTTATTTCTGATCAAAAATCAACAAAACTCGTTTGGTTTAGTTTTAGCCAAACGAGTTTTGTTTTTTACTCCCTGAGATTTTCTTTGAGTTTTACTTTTCGATATTCTTTTGGTGACATACCAATGTATTTATGAAACAGTCTGCTGAAATAAAGCGAATTGGTGTATCCAACCATATTTGCAATTTCAGTAATGGTGTAGTCCGTATTTTCTAACAAACTTTGTGCATTGGAGATTCGCAGCTTTAAGATATATTGCAGCGGACTGGAACCTGTGATTTCTTTAAAGCGCTGAATAAACCAACAGTTGCTAAGCCCTCTGGATTCGGAGTACTCCTCAATGCTGATTTCTGTGTTGTAATTCTTACGAAAATAGTGCATCGCAAAAGCAACTTCTTTTTCACTGGTGCTGCTGAATTTCTTTGCACTCATGATTGCACGGCTTATCAAAACAAAAATATTTCGCAGCTGCAAAGAAATCAATTCATCATACCGTGGTCTGCAAAGCTGCAATTCCTGAATCATCTGACCAAATAACCACTGATAATCGGGAGATGTTCCGATATAGAGAATATTATTTTGCAGGTTGATATTGTAATACTTTAAAATTTCTTCTACTTCATTTCCGGTAAAATGCACCCAATAAACATCGGTTTGATCTGCACGATAATAAACATATTCCTGTGGTTGATCCGGCAAATATATAATAATATTTCCGGCTGAAACCGTTTTTTCTTCTCCGTGAATGAAAAAATGTCCTTTTCCGGAGGCAATATATAAAAGCTGATAATCTTTTCTTCCCTTCGGACGATATGTTACTACTTCAGAACGATTTTTCACACGATAATTTCCACAGCTTGTTACAATCAAAGGTTTCGTATTATCCACTACAGTAGATGTAGAGTTGTTTAAATAGGCAACATTCATAAACATAAAAAGCACCTCCTTGCTTCTATAACTATAGTATATCACACCTGATCACTGATTACAAGAAAAATCCGAAATTTTGTGCATATATTTTATAACTTTGTGTATTTTTTAAGTCGTTTTGTGTGGTATAATAGAATTAAGAAATGAGAGGAAAGAATTAAAAAAGACGTCTTTCATTGTAATTCCATGTTGAATTCAGTAAAAATTCTTTATGCTCAAAAAAATAATCATCTATTCTGACGATGGCATTATTTCGTTTTTGCAAGATGAAAAGCAGTTCGTATCATTCATTATGGGAAAATTCTATCCATGTGGGCATACAAACAATGAAAGGAGCTCTATTATGAGCAAAGAAAAAACATACTTAAAGTGGTATAACAAAGTCGGTTATGGTTCCGGCGATGTTGCAGGGAACGTTGTCTATGCATTGCTGACATCATTCGTAATGATCTATCTTACCGACACAATTGGATTAAACGCAGGTGTTATTGGCGTTCTCATTGCTGTATCGAAGATTTTTGATGGAATAACGGACATCATTTTTGGTACGTTGATTGATAAGACACATACGAAAATGGGCAAGGCAAAACCGTGGATGCTTTATGGTTTTATCGGCTGTGCAATTACCTTGATTGGTGTATTTGCAATCCCGATGAACATGGATAATTTTGCTCAGTACGCATGGTTCTTTATCTGCTACACACTTCTTAACAGTGTATTTTATACGGCAAACAACATCGCATATTCTACTCTGACCGCTCTTGTTACAAAGAACAGCAAGGAAAGAGTTCAGATGGGTTCTTATCGCTTTATCTTCGCATTTGGAACAAGCCTCCTGATTCAGGCTGTTACATTCCAATTTGTTGAAGCAATGGGCGGTGGTGCAAATGGCTGGAGAACAGTCGCAATTATTTATGCGGTTATCGGTCTTATTGTAAATACAATTTCCGCTCTTTCTGTAAAGGAACTTTCTGATGAAGAACTGGCAGACAGTGAAACAAAAACAGAAGAAACCAAATACAGTTTTGGAGAAGCATTCAAAATTCTCGTACACAACAAATATTATGTGATGATCACAGTAACCTACATTTTGCAGCAGTTCTATGGTGCGATGATCGGTGTTGGAACATACTATGCAAAATATATTCTCGCAAATGAGAATATGTTCGGCACGTTTGCGTGGTTTATCAATATTCCTTTGATTATCGCCTTGATCTTCACTCCTACCATCGTACAAAAATGGAACGGCATGTATAAGCTGAACAAATACAGCTACATGGTAGCAACAGTTGGCAGACTTCTGGTAGCAGTTGCCGGATACATGGGAAACATTCCGCTGATGCTTGCATTTACAGCACTTGCAGCACTCGGTCAAGGTCCATGGCAAGGTGATATGAATGCAGTCATCGCATCATGCTCTGAATATAGCTGGCTTACCAAACACAAGCACGTTGATGGAATCATGTACTCCTGCACATCACTTGGTGTAAAAATTGGTGGTGGACTTGGAACAGCAATTGTCGGTCTTTTGCTCGACCTTAGCGGATTCAAGGGCACTTTGACAGTACAGCCTGATTCTGCGATCAATATGCTTCACATTATGTATCTGATCATTCCGTTTGCACTGGATCTGATCATCACATTTATTCTTTCTAAGATGAATGTTGAAAAGGCAAATGCGGAAATCAAAGAAAAACTTGGAATATCCGAAAATGAAGTTGTGATGGAATCACAGAACTAAAATGGAGGGAACAATATGAAATATACACTCGACTGGCTGACCAATCCGGAAGTGTTTGCAGTCAACAGAATCGCCGCACATTCCGACCACAGAATCTATGCAAACCATTTGGAAGCCGATGCAGACAATTCCTCTCTGATTCAGAATTTGAACGGAACCTGGAAATTTGCGTGGGCAAAGAATCCGTCTGAATGGCAGCAAAAGTTCTATGAAGAAAGCGACAGCACTGACAATTTTGACAACATTCAGGTTCCGGGACACATGGAATTGCAGGGATACGGCAAACCGCAGTACGTCAACACCATTTATCCTTGGGAGGGACAGGAGCATCTCCGTCCTCCGTTTATCTCTGAAAAGGACAACCCTGTCGGCAGCTACGTCAGATATTTTGACTTGAACGATGCTCTGAAAAACAAGCGTGTATTCATTTCTTTTCAGGGTGTGGAAACTGCTATGTATGTCTGGCTGAACGGCGAATTTATCGGCTACAGCGAAGATTCTTTTACACCGTCTGAATTTGAACTGACACCATATATTCGTGAAAAGGGCAACAAACTTGCTGTTGCAGTGTTCAAGAGAAGTTCTGCCAGCTGGCTGGAAGATCAGGATTTCTGGAGATTCTCCGGCATTTTCCGTGACGTATTCCTTTATGCGGCACCGTCTGCCCATGTTCGTGATATGAAAGTGATTGCAGATTATGACGGTACAAATGGTATCTTCTCTGCAACGCTGGATATTGCAGGCAAGTGTTCTGTGAAATCGATCTTGACAGATGAAAATGGAACGGTCATCGCAGAATCCAATGAAAAGGAATCCGTAAACTGGACAATTGAAAATAGCAAGCCTTGGAGTGCCGAAATACCGAATCTCTATACGTTTACAGTGATTCTGACAGACGAAGACGGAAATGAAATCGAGGTCAGCAGAACCAAAGTCGGATTCCGCCGATTTGAACTGAAAAACGGAATCATGTGCCTGAATGGGAAACGTATCATTTTCAAGGGCATCAATCGACACGAATTTGATGCGAAAACAGGCAGAGCAATCACAAAAGAAGATATGCTGTTTGACATTCAGTTCATGAAGAAAAACAATATCAATGCCGTTCGTACCTGTCATTATCCGAACAATTCTCTTTGGTATCAGCTTTGTGATGCATATGGCATTTATCTGATTGATGAAACCAATCTGGAAACACACGGTACATGGCAGAAGCTTGGTGCAACAGATCCGTCTTGGAATGTACCGGGTTCACTTCCGGAATGGAAAGAAGCTGTACTGGACAGAGCGAAATCGATGTATGAACGTGACAAGAATCACGCAAGCGTTCTCATCTGGTCTTGCGGAAACGAATCCTACTGCGGAGAAGATATTGCTGCAATGTCGGAATATTTCAGAAGCGTAGACCCGACAAGACTGGTGCACTATGAGGGTGTTACAAGAGTTCCGGACAATCAGTATGATTTCATCACGGATATGGAAAGCCGTATGTACGCAAAACCGCAGGAAGTGGAAGAATACCTGAAACAGAACAGCGGCAGACCGTATATTAGTTGTGAGTATATGCACGCTATGGGCAATTCTCTTGGCGGTTTGAGCCTTTACACGGACCTTGAGGACAAATATGAGGCTTATCAGGGTGGTTTCATCTGGGACTACATCGATCAGGCAATCGAAACCCAAAATGACGACGGGAAAACGGTTCTGGCTTATGGCGGAGATTTTGAGGACAGACCAAGCGATTACGGATTCTGCACCAATGGTGTGATCTATGCTGACAGAACCTATTCTCCAAAGGTTCAGGAAATGAAGGCTCTTTACTCCAACATCAGAATGTCCATTCAAAACGGAATGCTTACCGTAGAAAACCGAAATCTCTTTGCAGATACAAACAACTTGTCCTTTGTTGTACGATTGGAAAAGAACGGCGTTGTTCTGAAATCCGATACATTTTCTCTGAATGTTTCTGCCGGAGAAAGCAAGACAATGAAACTGACACTTCACAAAATAGACAGTACAGGAGAATATGTTTATCATGTTTCCGCCGTTACCGCAGATCAGACACTATGGGCAGATGCAGGGCACGAAATTGCCTTTGCTCAGGAAGTATTTGAAGTGAAAGATAATCAGATTCCGGAAACCACATTGCAAAAGCCAACGATTGTATACGGCGATGTTATCATTGGCGTTCACGGAGAAAACTTCTCCATGATGTTCGACAAAAAAGAGGGCGGCATCAGTTCTCTGAAATACAATGGTTTTGAATATATCACACGCACACCAAAGGTCAGCTTCTGGAGAGCAATGACGGACAATGACACCGGTGCTTCCGAGTCGTACAATCTTGCACAGTGGTATGCCGCAGGCAAATTTGCAAAGTATAAAACCGTTTCATGGCTGGAACAGGAAGATGCTTTGAAAATCACATTCACATATCAGGCTGCCTGTGTTCCGACTTTTGAGTTTACTGTAACCTATACCGCACACTTTGACGGAAAGCTGGGCGTATGTGTAAATTATGCAGGAGTAAGCGGAATGCCTGATATGCCGGTTCTTGCATTGGACTTCAAGATGAAAAAACAGCTTTGCAATTTCCAGTATTACGGACTCGGTCCTGATGAAAATTACAGTGACCGATGCAAAGGGGCAAGACTGGGATTGTGGAAATCTACAGCAAAAGAAAATCTTTCCGGCTATCTCAATCCGCAAGAATGCGGCAACCGTACCGGTGTAAGAACGCTCTCAATCCATGATGATATGCAGCATGGTCTGACGTTCCAAAAGGCATCTGCTCCGTTTGAAATGAGCGTACTGCCATACAGTGCCTATGAACTCGAAAATGCAATGCATCTGGATGAACTTCCAAGTGTTCGCTACACATGGGTCAGAATCGCTGCAAAGCAAATGGGTGTCGGCGGCGATGATTCCTGGGGTGCACCGGTGCATGAGGAGTACAGAATCCATGCAGATCAGCCGATGAAATTGGAATTTGTAATTATGCCTTTTGAAGGGTAAGGAATTACTTTATGCCTATGAAAGTACGGCTAATTTTCCTTTGTCCATCTCACAGACGGTATCGTTAGTGTCAAGCAAAAGTAAGCAGCATTTCTCAAAATCGTCACAATACAAAAAATCAGAATGATAAATCAGTGAAAGGTTTGCTGTTGTCCTTTTGTATCCAGTTTGCGTTGTCACCGTTTTTCACACGCAGCGCAATCTCATCTGTATTGTAAACAGAAGCAACGACATTTTCCTTATGCTTTCTGAATTTATCTGCCGATTCAAAGCTTGCATAGGTAACTTTATTATCAAGCTTTTTGTGGATTTTTCCATCCTTCTGAACTTGATGAAGGACGCCGTCATAGGCTATGCATATTTTCATTTCCCTGGATTTTTCGTGCTTTTTCTGTATCTTGCTTTCCGCATTTTAGGGTCACTTGCTTTCTATGTTTTGTTCCAATTACATTTTAGCATTTTTTGACCTGAAGAGCAACTGTTTTTTTGCAGCTGCTCCTTTTTATTTGCCTACTTTTATTTTACGCTAAGCTTTTTTCAAGTTCCCAAATAACCGGGAATTATTTGCTTTGGGAATTGCACCGGGCATAAGAACTACACCTGAACATTTCTGTCCAAGTGCAGTTTTACGTATTATATTATGATTCAATGAAACGTTGCCTTATAATCATTCCCTCACTTCTCCATAGCATCTAAAATCGGACGCATGGTGTCACCCAATTCGCTGAGGGAATATTCCACTCTCGGCGGAACTTCTGCATAAACCGTGCGGACGATGATCCCATCAGCCTCCATGGAACGCAGGCTCTGGGTCAGCACTTTCTGGCTAATCCCCTCCAGAGATTTTTGCAGTTCGTTAAAACGCCACGGACGCATTCGCAGATTACGCAGAATCAACAGCTTCCACTTGTTGCCGATAAGCTGTGCTGTAATTGCCACTGGGCATTCCGGCAATTCTTCTTTTTTATCATGATAACATCTCATTTGTTTCATTTAGAATGTTACATTCATTATAGCAGGTTACAGTTGAAATTGCAATACATTTTGCCGTTCACAAACTGTTTACAATAAAATTTAGCGTCAAAAACCCAGCAAATGCACAATCGTTACCTTTTGGTAACTACCTTACAAAAAAGTGCGTACTTTTCAAGTGCAGAAATGTGTGGTATGCTGATAACAACAGGGAAACTTGAATAAAAACAAGGAGGAAATCACAATGAGTGAAATGCTGAACAGAGTTGCTGCTTTTGGCGGTGACAGCGGTGCTTGCGGTGCAGCTGATCCGGACAAGGATGGAGGACAGAATAATCGGAAAAAGTGACTGCCCGGTCCTTCTTGTGACGAGTGCCGTGCCGGGGGAGGGAAAGACGACGGTTGCCGTGAACCTGGCGGAGGCGTTCGCGAAGAAGAAATACCGCGTAGTACTGCTGGACGGAGATCTGCGGAATCCTTCGGTGATGAAGTGTATGGGACTGATCGGACGGAAAGAGCGTGGAATTGCTGCCGTGCTGAAGGGACAGATGGATTGGGAGGAGGCACTTACCGACTGCCGGGATCTGACGCTGAAAATCCTGCCGGGAGCGGGAAGCACGCAGAATCCTGCAGGGCTGCTGCGCTCGGTACGGATGAAGACCATGATCGAAAGCCTGAAAGAAGAGGCCGATCTTCTGATCATCGACACGCCGCCGTGCGGAGTGCTTTCGGATGCGGCACTGTTCGGCGGAATTGCCGACGGAGCAGTTCTCGTGGTACATCAGGGAACAACGAAAGACCGGGAAGTCCGGCGCGCGCTGGAATTTTTCGAGGATTCGCAGATTCCGGTCTGCGGCTATGTGCTGAACGGCGTGCAGGAGGGCACGACGGGCTACGGATACAGCAGCTATGGCAGCTACGGGTATGGAAAATATGGTTACGGTTACGGAAAGTACGGCTATGGGAAAGAGAAGGAACGCCGGAACAGTGACCGGACAGCAAGGGAGCAGGGAGGAAAAGCATGAGGGAGAAGAAAAAAGGAGTTTATCAAAAGTATCTGAAAAATCTGTTGGACCGTCTGCTGGCGCTTGTGGGAACGGCAGCATTATCGTGGCTGCTGCTGGGAGTCGGCATTGCAGTCCGCCTGGATTCTCCGGGACCGGTGCTGTTCCGGCAGAAGCGGGTGGGCCGGAACGGGCAGTATTTTTACATATACAAGTTCCGCACGATGCGTATCGACACGCCGCATGATATGCCGACACATCTGCTGAACCATCCCGATTTCTTTATCACAAGAGTCGGACGCTTTCTCAGGAAAACATCCCTCGATGAGCTGCCGCAGCTCTTCAATATTTTAAAAGGCGACATGGCGCTCGTCGGTCCGCGTCCGGCGCTCTGGAATCAGGAGAATCTGATCTCTGAGCGGGAGCGGTACGGCGCAAACAGCGTCCGTCCGGGCCTCACCGGCTGGGCACAGATCCATGGGCGGGATGAACTTCCGATCCGGGAGAAAGCGGAACTGGACGGATATTA
>ENA-OQHR01001536-OQHR01001536.1-human-gut-metagenome-genome-assembly--contig:-NODE-1536-length-11079-cov-4.034812_pt1 | contig 11079 bp, 7 predicted proteins | sample MGYA00242566_ERZ504725 | MGnify/ENA primary metagenome ERZ504725 (study PRJEB26092, sample SAMD00036217) | human gut metagenome | host: Homo sapiens | study: EMG produced TPA metagenomics assembly of... | reverse complement strand
CAAATGCGAGACGAAATCGGCGACCTGCTGGTTGATGCCCGGGCAGGTCGAGGTCAGGGATGGCACGTCCTCATGCACGTGCTTGAACACCATGGTGACGGGATTGTCCGATGTGAACGGCACGTCGCCGGCGAGCATCTCCCAAGCCATGATTCCCACGGAATACAGGTCTCCCTGCATGGTCGCCTTGTTGTCCTCGATCATTTCAGGCGCCAGATACGCGGCGGTGCCGAGCAGCATGCCGGTGGTCGACAGTGTCGCCTGCGACGCGGCCTTCGCCAGGCCGAAATCGGTGATCTGCACGTGCCCGCGGTCGTTGATCAGGATGTTCTCGGGCTTGATGTCGCGGTGGACGACGCCCACGCGGTGCGCCGCTGCCAGTCCGTCCAGCGTCTCGGAGATGACGCGCAGCATCTCGCGCACGCTGAACGTGCCCTGCAGGTTCATGTCGTGACGCAGGTTCACTCCATGCACGTATTCCATGACCAGATAGTCCAGCCCATTGAATTCGCCGGTGTCATACACCTGCACGATATGTGGGTTCGCGATCGCCGCGGCGGACTTGGCCTCGCGGTGGAACCGTTCCACGAACTGCTCGCGGTGCGCTCCCTGCGCCAGCTGCATGTGCATGATCTTGATGGCGACGCGGCGTTCGAGCCTGGTATCCTCCGCCTCGTACACGGTCGCCATGCCGCCTTCGGCGATTTTGCGTATGACGCGGTACCGCCCCTCTATCATTCGTCCCTGCGGCTCTTGCGACGTGGCTGCGACTTCACTCATGGTTGTATCGTAAGGTTCTTTCTGCTGGAAAACGGCATTTCCAATACATACGTTGGCGAAAACTCTACGCTTTGATGATCGGGATGAACCTCATGCATGCCTCGGTGAGCGTGCGCTCGTCCTGCGGTGGGAGCCGCAGGTCCCCTATGGCATGAAGCGTGCCCTGCCACAGTGCGCGGATGCGCCGGCGGGATCGGTCGATGGCGCCGGTGTCTTCGAACAGCTCGATGCACCGGCGTACGTCGTCGTCGCCCCGCGACTGCGACGAGAACATGTCGATCAGTGTGCGGCGCTGCCTCTGGTCGGCGCCGCTGATCGCGTCCGCGAGCAGCACGGTGCGCTTGCCCTCCCTGATGTCGCCTCCCACGGGCTTGCCGGTGGATCTGCTGGATCCGATGACGTCCAGCAGGTCGTCGGCGAGCTGGAACGCCTGGCCGAGCGGCAGTCCGATGGCCATGGCGTCGGCATGTGCCCGCCTGGGGTCTCGGCCGGAGGCGAGAAGCGCGAATTCGAGGGGCGCGATGGTCGTGTAGCTGGCGGTCTTCCATCGGAACACGTTCATGGATTCCCGTGCGAGCCGTTCCGGCTCGTCCAATGGAGACAGCTCAACTGCGAGGTCGAGCACCTGCCCGATCTCCACCTCGCGGTGCATGCGCAGGAACGTCGAGACGATCATGTCGGGCCGGGACATCCGTTGCGCCGCGGCGTGGGCGATGTCGACGCTGGCGGTGGCGAGCAGGTCTCCCAGCATGATGCCCAGTCCTCGGCCGAGCGACGCGCTGTGCGACGTCGTGCCGAGCGCCTTGTGGGCCGCGGGTTTGCCCCGTCGCAGGTCGGAGTCGTCGATGATGTCGTCATGGACGAGCGCGGCGGTCTGGAAGACCTCTATCGCGCAGGCCAGGTCGAGCACCGCGTCGCGTCCGCGGGCATGGGCGTCATCGTCGTCATGCCCCTGCGGGTCGGTCGCGTCGAAGGCGTGGAGGGCCAGCAACGCCCTGAGCCGCTTGCCGCCTTCGCTGGAGACCAGGGCCTGACGCGCGACCTCGCGGGATATGGTCAGGCACGGGCCTTCGATGGTGTCGTCGGCGTCGAGCGCCATGAAACGGTCCACCGCGTCGGCGATGCGGGACTCGATCAGGGCCAAATCAGATGAAACAGTCATACCTAGAGGTTATCCACAGGGTTTTACGAATACAAGAACCGCGGATTGGCAAGCCTGACAAGCCTTCGACCACATAGGTTGGATTTCGCCCTGAAAACCGGCTCGATACGGCATAGTTGATGGTATCCCGTCGCGGGGGCGGCGGTCGCCGGCATCGTGCGCCGGCGGTGGATGAGACCGGTAAGGGGGACCACGATATGGGACAGGAGACGAACACGCAGGCCGTCCGGTATGCGGAGGCGGTCGCGGACGATGACATGCTGCGCGAGGATGATCTCAGACGCATGCGCGATGAATACTGCGAACGCCGCAAGCTCAGCGGCACCGTGGCGGCGGACGCGCAATGGGCCGATGACCCGTTCGACCATTGGCTGGCGGGCCTGTCGGCGCAGCCGCGGGCCATCGATGACGCCTCGATCGCCGCGCTGGTGGTGGGAATGACGGTGACGTTGTCGATCAGGGACGCCCTGATCATGTCATTGGTGGCCGGGGACACCTGCGCCGACAAGCGCACGATGATGGATTTCGCGTCGCGCTCGCATGCGCCGGATGTGCAGAGCCGCATGTGCAGGGAGCTGCAGGGCGCGTTTTTCGACGAGCGACGTCGGCCCGACGAACCGAGATGCCGGGCCGGCGCCGACATGCTCGTGGCCATGGCCGATCGCGTTCCGGAGAGCTTCAGCGTGCAGCCGCTGGCCGTGCTGGCGTATGTGATGTGGTGGATGGGCGACAGTCGAGCGGTGGCGTTCGCGTTGCGCTGCCTGATGCTGGATGAGGATTGTTCGCTGGCGGCGATCGTGTGCTCGGCGTACCAGCGCGGCGTGATGCCGGCGTGGATGGGTGCCGGTCCGCATCACGACGCCGCATGACGGCTCGCGGGAGACCATCGGTTCCACGCCGCAACGAGCCGTGGGAATAATCGTCCTTGGAAGATGGTTAACTCACATAGTTGACGATTTGCTCTTGCCAGAAGTGCGCCCGATGTGGTATAAGCACGCTTGGCATGATGATGCAGGAGGATGAGTTTGGCCACGAAGGATACGATGGCGACGACAGTCCCGGACGATACGGACGCCAAGACGAAATCCGAGAAGAAGGGAACCGCCGCGCGTACGGCCTCTACGGCAGACAAGAAGACCGCAGCGGGCAGGAAGTCCGCCGCGGGCAAGAAGACCTCGTCGAGATCCGCCGCGTCCAAGTCCACGGCACGCAAGTCCTCGGCGAAGGCAGCCGCGCCCGCGAAGCCCACCCGCAAGCGCGCCGCGTCCAAGTCGGCGAAGGCCGTCAAGGACGAGACCGAGGAGATGACGAAGACCGAGGAACTCGCCAACGAGGATTCCTCGGACGATCTCGACGACGTCCAGGTCGATGAGGATGGTCTGGAGAACCTTGACGACGATCTCGACGATGTCGATGACGGCGGTCTGGATGGCGACGATGATGACATCGATGACGAATCCGGTGAGGATGACGACGTTCCCGAGGACGAAGAGGACGACGAGGGAACCGAACCCGGGCGCAAGGAGCCTGAACAGCCTAAGGAGAAGGGCGCGTTCGTGGTGCGCGACGATGACGACGACGAGAACCTGACCCCGTCGGGCAATCCGAAGCGCCGCGTCATCGCTGCGGGCGCCACAGCGGATCCGGTCAAGGACTATCTCAAGCAGATTGGCCGTGTCAGCCTGCTGAACGCCGAGCAGGAGGTGGACCTCTCCGAGCGCATCGAGGCCGGCCTGTACGCCCAGCATCTGCTCGATACCGAGAGCGACGGCATGGACTTCAAGCGCAAGCGCGAGCTCAAGTGGGCGGCGAACGACGGCAAGAAGGCCAAGGACCACCTGCTGGAGGCGAACCTGCGACTCGTGGTGTCGCTGGCCAAGCGCTACACCGGCCGTGGCATGCTCTTCCTTGACCTGATTCAGGAAGGCAACCTGGGCCTCATCCGAGCCGTCGAGAAGTTCGACTGGAAGAAGGGCTTCAAGTTCTCCACCTATGCCACGTGGTGGATCCGTCAGGCCATCACCCGCGCCATGGCCGATCAGGCACGCACCATCCGCGTGCCCGTGCACATGGTCGAGGTCATCAACAAGCTGTCGCGCGTTCAGCGCCAGATGCTGCAGGACCTGGGCCGCGAGCCCACGCCGGACGAGCTGGCCCGCGAGCTCGACATGCCGGTCGAGAAGGTGCAGGAGGTGCAGAAGTACGGCCGCGAGCCGATCTCGCTGCACACGCCGCTGGGCGAGGACGGCGATTCCGAGTTCGGCGACCTCATCGAGGACACCGACGCCATCGCGCCGTCCGACGCGGTCGCGTTCTCGCTGCTGCAGGAGCAGTTCAAGCAGGTGCTGGAGACTCTGAGCCCCCGCGAGGCCGGCGTCATCAAGATGCGTTACGGTTTGGAGGACGGCCAGCCCAAGACGCTGGACGATATCGGCCGCGTGTACGGCGTGACCCGTGAGCGTATCCGCCAGATAGAGTCCAAGACGATGTCGAAGCTGCGCCACCCGTCGCGCTCCCAGACCCTGCGCGACTTCCTCGATCAGTGATCGCGCCGCTCGGCAGCGCGATCACGCGAGGAGGGGCGGTCCAGTGGACTGTCCCCTCCCGACGGAGCCATCCGTTGATAGCTCCCCTCGATGAGGAGAGCCGCGAGTTATACAGAAAATAGGATTTGTATGCCCAAACAGGAATACGGTGCCGACAGCCTTACCGTGCTCGAAGGCTTGGACGCGGTGCGCAAGCGCCCCGGCATGTACATCGGCACCACCGACAGCCAGGGCCTGATGCACTGCCTGTGGGAGATCATCGACAACGCGGTGGACGAGGCGCTTGCGGGCGCCTGCGACCATATCACGGTGACCCTGCACGACGACGGCTCCGTGGAAGTGGCCGACAACGGCCGTGGCATCCCCGTCGACGTCGAGCCGAAGACCAAGCTCACCGGCGTCGAGGTCGTGCTGACCAAGCTGCATGCCGGCGCGAAGTTCGGCAACGCATCCTATAACGCGGCCGGCGGCCTGCACGGCGTCGGCTCGTCCGTCGTCAACGCGCTGAGCTCGCGTCTGGATGTCGAGGTCGACCGCGACGGCAAAACCCATCACATGGCCTTCCACCAGGGTCATCCCGGCGTATATTCCGACACCGATCCCGAGCATCCGTCCCCGGACGCGCCGTTCAAGCGCACCCGCAAGAACCGCCCGACCGAGCTGGAGATCATCGGCAAGGTCAGCCCGAAGACCACGGGCACGCGCATCCGGTACTGGGCCGATCCCGAAATCTTCAACGACACCGCCGAATTCAGCTACGAGCAGCTCATCGACCGTGTGCGCCAGACCAGTTTCCTGGTGCCGGGACTGCGGATCACCGTCATCGACGAGAACGTGCCGGAAACCGGCGACGACAGCGTCGACGAGATGATGGAAGTCGACGCCGCACAGACGCCCGCCGACGATGGAACCGGCCTGATGGACGCTGCCGACATCGCCTCTGCGGCCGACACGGCCGTCGAAGATACCGTTGAAGCGGGTGAAGCCGAAGCGCGACCTGCCGCAGTCTCCGCCGCGGTCGAGACAGCGAAGGTGGACGCGGCCCGCCACACGCACGCCCGCGTCGAGGAATTCCGCCACACCGGCGGCGTCAAGGACTTCGTCGATTTCCTGTCCGCGGGAGAGGCGGTATCCGACATCTGGCGCATCACCGGCGAGGACACCTACGAGGAGGAGACCCAGGCGGTCGGCGAGGGCGGCGAACTGCACGCCCAGAAAGTCACCCGCAAATGCGGCGTCGACATCGCGATGCGGTGGACCAACGGGTACGACACGACGATGCGCAGCTTCGTCAACGTGGTCGAGACGCCCGGCGGCGGCATGCACGTCGACGGTTTCCTCATGGGGCTCACCAAGCAGATCCGCAAGGCCGTTGAAGACAACGCCCGCAAACTCAAGGTGAACCTCAAGGACTCGAACATGCGCGTCGAGCGCGACGACATCCTGGCCGGACTCGTGGCCGTCGTCACCGTGCGCATCGCCGAGCCGCAGTTCCAGGGGCAGACCAAGGACGTGCTCGGCACCGCTCCCGTCAAGCCCATCGTCACCAGGATGACCGACAAGCAGTTCGGCGAGATGATCACGGGCTCCAAACGCGGCTACAAGGAGCAGTCCGGTCGTGTGCTGGAGAAGATTGTCGGCGAGATGCACGCCCGCATCCAGGCGCGCAAGACCAAGGAGGTCACGCGCCGCAAGAACGCGCTCGAATCCGCCGCCATGCCGCCGAAACTGTCCGACTGCCAGCCGGGCAACGACGATGTGGCCGAGCTGTTCATCGTCGAGGGCGACTCCGCGCTCGGCACGGCCAAGGCTGCGCGCAATTCCGGATTCCAAGCGCTGCTGCCGATCCGAGGCAAGATACTCAACGTGCAGAAGGCATCGTTGAGCCAGATGCTCAACAACAAGGAATGCGCCGCGATCATCCAGGTGGTCGGTGCGGGATCCGGCGCCGGTTTCGACATCGAGCAGTCCCGCTACCACAAGGTCATCATGATGACCGATGCCGACGTGGACGGCGCCCATATCCGCATCCTGCTGCTCACGCTGTTCTACCGGTACATGCGCCCGCTCATCGAGCACGGGTACGTCTACGCCGCCGTGCCGCCGCTGCATCGCATCGCGCTCGCCGGCTCGCACAAGGGCGAGTTCATCTACACGTACTCCGATGACGAGCTCGCCGGCCGTCTGTCGGACCTCGAACGGCGACACATCTCGTACAATCCCGACATCCAGCGCTACAAGGGTCTGGGTGAGATGGACGCCGACCAGCTCGCGGACACGACGATGGATCCGCGCACGCGCATGCTGCGGCGCATCCGCATGGAGGATGCGGCACAGGCGTCCGAGATATTCAGCCTGCTCATGGGCGACGATGTGCCGCCGCGCAAGGCGTTCATCGTCGACAACGCCGACGATTTCGACCGCTCCAAGATCGACACCTGATCCGGCTTTCTGCCAGCTGTGCACTGTCCGGGCCGCCGTCGGCTTGTATCAGGCCGGCGGCGGCCCGAGCCGATATCCGTCTACTGATGCTCCCGGCAGGTCTGGCCGAGGCGGCGCGACAGGGCGATCGGGTCGAGCAGCTCGTCGAGCGTCGACGCGGGCAGGTCGGTGCGCTCGCCGGCGACATCGCGCACGGTACGATTGTCGTTGGCCGCTTCCTGGGCGATGTCGGCCGCGTGTTCGTATCCGATGGCGCCGTTCAGTGCGGCGGCGATCGACGGGGAGTATTCGGCGTAGCGGCGCCCCGTCGAGGCGTTGATGGTGATGCCGGACACGCAGCGCTCGCGGAACATCGCCATCGCGCGGGTCAGCAGCTCGATGCCGTTGAGCAGTTCGTGGATGATCACCGGGTCGAAGGCGTTGAGCTGCAATTGCCCTTCGGATGCGGCCCATGTGACGGTCGTGTCCATGCCGAACACCATGAAGCAGCATTGGTTCACGCATTCGGGGATGACCGGGTTCACCTTGCCGGGCATGATGCTGCTGCCCGCCTGCCGTGCCGGCACGTTGAGGTCGTCGAATCCGGTATGCGGGCCGGAATTGAGCAGTCGCAGGTCGTCGGCGGCCTTTTTCAGGTGTATGGCGAGGTTCTTGACCGTCTGCGACGTGGCGATGTATCCGCTCATATCGGTCATGGCCGCCACGGGATCCGACGCCGCGGTGATGGACAGCCCGGTGATGGCGGCCAGATGGCGTGTGGCGGTCGTGCGGAACCGCAGGTCGGCGCAGATGCCGGTGCCGATGGCGGTGGCGCCGAGGTTCAGTGTGGTCAGTTGCGGGACGACGTGTTCGAGGGCCAGGAGGTCGCTTTTCAGGAAGCTTGCGAATGCGTGGAATTCCTGACCGTAGGTCATCGGCACCGCATCCTGCAGCTGGGTGCGTCCGATGGTGACGTCGTTCGTGTGCTTGTCGGCGAGGTCATGGAACGCCCGCGTGAGTTTCTTCGTCTCTTCCGCGAGCGGCCCGATGGCGTCGATCAGCGCGAGCTTGCAGGCCGCGGGGTAGGTGTCGTTGGTCGATTGCGAATGGTTCACGTCGTCGTTCGGGTGGATGAACCCATAATCGCCTTTGGGATGCCCGCCGAGCTCCAACGCCCGATTGGCGATGACCTCGTTCATGTTCATGTTCGTCGATGTGCCGGCGCCGCCCTGCAGCACGTCGACCGGGAACTGGTCGGCGAGCTCGCCGTTCTCGACGTCGCGGCATGCGGCGACGATGAGCCGTGCCTTGTCGTGGTCGATCAGTCCGAGCTCGTCGTTGGCTTCGGCACAGGCGCGTTTGACGGTCGCATAGGCCCGCATCAGCTGGGGATGGGTGGAGTCCGCGATTCGAGAGACGGTGAAGTTACCGAGCGCCCGCTGCGTATGGATGCCCCAATACACGTCTTTCGGCACATCCATGTAGCCGATGCAGTCGTGCTCCTTACGCGTGACCGTGTGTATCGTGTCATTGCCGACCATGTTGCCGCCTTTTCTCGTTCAGGTTTTCCGGGTCAATCATCTCGTTTTTATTCGAGAAACGCTATGGTTGCGCTGAGCGCGAATGACCATGCGTCCGTGAACGGGTCCGGAGCGCGGCGGACCGGCGCGCTCGTTCGGCCTGCGAGAACGGATATCCTGCGGTTCGCCTAGCATGTGTACGAACGTACATACCCCTGGATAATGCCGGGAGAATCATGGCCAATTTGCTGCTCGCCGTCCCCTACGGATTGGGCGCAGGCGGCGTCGATGCGGCGCTGAACAACTGTGTGGCGATCCATTACGCGAGTCGTCACATGAGCTGGCTGCACTGCATGTGGGGGATCGGCGCGTCCGCGGCGGGCATGGCGAGCCTGTTCTATGCGGGCATCACCGTCGGCCGTGCGCTGGGCGGCTTTCTGACGATGCGGTTCGACGACCCCACGATGATTCGCATCGGCCAGTGCGTGCTGCTGATGCTGGTCATGCGCTCGCTGCTGGCCGCCATCGCCCAGCACGACGGGCTGGAGGTGGTGATCTGACATGGCGATCCGAGTGAACCTCGACGTGATGCTCGCCAAACGCAAAATGTCGGTGGGGGAGCTGGCGGAACGTGCCGGCATCACGCCGGCGAATGTCTCGGTGCTGAAGAACGGGCGGGCCAAGGCCATACGCTTCTCCACGCTTGACGGCATCTGCGAGGCGCTGGAGTGCCAGCCGGGCGATGTGCTGGAGTGGGTCGAGGAGTAGGTCGCCCGTCTTCGAGCGGTGTGTCGTGGGTCTAGGCTGCATCGCATAATCGAATATATGTACGAATGTTTGAATCTGTTCTCGGGTCCTACCAGGGCATGGTTCAAACATGCGTTTGATGTACCTACTGCGGCGCAGAGCCAGGCATGGCCGGTCATCCATGCCGGGGGCAATGTTCTGGTGGTCGCGCCCACCGGCTCGGGCAAGACATTATGCGCGTTCCTCTCAGCCATCGACCGCCTGATGACGGGGAAGCGTCGTCTGAACGGCTCCGGTGCCATGACCGCTCCGAAGGGTGCGGCTGACGTTTCCGGAGAGCGGCGTCGGACTCGGCGTGTCAAGGTGCTGTACGTCTCGCCGCTGAAGGCGCTGGCCGTCGATGTCGCGAAGAACCTCCGCGCTCCGCTCGACGGCATCGCCGCCGAATGCGAGGCGTCCGGCCTTGCCGCTCCCGATATTGGCATCGCCATACGCAGCGGTGACACGACGGCACGGGAGAGACGCGCCATCGCCTCCCATCCGCCGGACATCCTCGTCACGACGCCGGAATCGCTGTATCTGCTGCTGACGTCCAAGGCGCGCGTCATCCTGCGCGACGTCGAAACGGTGATACTCGATGAGGTCCATGCCGTCGCCGGCACCAAACGGGGCGCGCACCTGGCCGTGAGCTTGGAACGGCTGGATGCGCTCGCCGGGCATACGACGCAGCGCATAGGGTTGTCCGCCACGGTAAGGCCTGTCGACGAGGTCGCGAGATTCGTCGGCGGGATCCATCCCGTGACCGTCATCAATCCGCAGGAGAGGCCCGCGATGGATCTGCGCGTCGTCGAGCCGCTGGAGAACATGAGGGACCTCCAATCAGCCAATGTGCCCGGTCGTGTGGGAGGCGTCGACGCGTCGGCGGCATCGGCCCCGCATATCAGCGGCGTGACCCCGGCCATGAGACGGCTCGCCGAACGGCGTGGCCTGCCAGTATCGCCGGATCGACGGTCGGTTCTGGTTTCGCCGGAGGATTCGCAATACGATTCGCAGGCGATCACCGGCGCCGCGGGGGATCGGGCGGGCGGATCCATATGGCCGGTGATCGAGCGGGACGTGCTGGATCAGGTGCTCTCCCACCGCACCACGCTGGTGTTCGTGAATTCGAGGGGCCTGGCGGAGAAGCTCACCGCCAGGCTCAACGACCTGTATGCACAGGATCATGGTACCGATGCCGCGCAGACGCAGTCACCGGAGGGGCGCAGCGGGTTTTCCCGGCATTACGATCCTGTGGTCGGCTCCACGACGATGCTGGTTCGGTCTCACGATGACGGGGACGTCATCGCGATGGCCCATCACGGGTCGGTGTCCAAGGAGCGGCGCAAGCGGATCGAGGAACAGCTCAAACATGGCCTGCTGCGTTGCGTGGTGGCCACCAGCAGCCTGGAATTGGGCATCGACATGGGGTCGGTGGATCTGGTGATACAGATATCGCCTCCGTTGTCGGTATCGTCAGGATTGCAGCGCGTCGGACGCGCGGATCATCGTGTCGGAGGGGTGTCCCACGCGCTGATCTACCCTCTGACCCGGGAGCAGATCATCGGGGCGGCGGCGAGCGTGGAAAGCATGCGTGCCGGCGACATCGAACCGATATCGGTGATCCGCAACCCGCTGGATGTGCTCGCCCAACAGACCGTCGCGGCCGCATCGATGGAGGACCTCAGGCCGGACGACTGGTATGCGACGGTATGCAGGTCGGCACCCTTCCGCGACCTCGACCGCGGCACGTTCGACTCGGTGATGGGCATGATGACGGGGGCCTACGACAGCGAGGACTTCTCCGCCTTCCGCCCCTGCCTGATGTGGAACCATGATGAGGGCCTGATCTCCGCCCGCCCCGGGG
>ENA-OQHR01001534-OQHR01001534.1-human-gut-metagenome-genome-assembly--contig:-NODE-1534-length-11090-cov-8.910015_pt1 | contig 11090 bp, 10 predicted proteins | sample MGYA00242566_ERZ504725 | MGnify/ENA primary metagenome ERZ504725 (study PRJEB26092, sample SAMD00036217) | human gut metagenome | host: Homo sapiens | study: EMG produced TPA metagenomics assembly of... | reverse complement strand
CTTACTCTTTCTGAACATGAAAATACCCCCATATAGGACTTTTATATTTCATTGTCCTATATGAGGGTAGCATATCACCAGACTTCCGGGGGTTTTTATTCAATTTTACATGGGAGAATAAAATCCAGAAAAACATCTCCTTTCCGTACCTTTTGTTGGAGTCGGTAACAAGTAGATTGCACTATAATATAAAATAATATTTTATACTTAAAAATATATAACTTAAAATTTATACAAATATGGTATGATAATATAAAATAATAAAAAAACGAGGAACAACATATATGATCACAAGCACATCCAATGCCAGAATCAAACGTCTGGTAAATTTAAAAAAGAAGAGAAAACTAAGAGACGAAGAGGGCGTCTTCCTTGTAGAAGGAATCCGTATGTTCCGGGAAGTGCCGCTCGACAAGTTAAAAGAAGTCTACGTATCTGAATCCTTTTACAAAAAAGAAAAAGATACCGTAAAAGAAGTCCTGAAAGATTCGAAAATAAGAGTGGAGGAACTGACAGATACCGTATTCTCACATGCGTCAGATACCAAGACCCCGCAGGGCATCCTGTGCGTGGTGGAGCAGATGAATCACAAAATCAGCGAACTGACTTCAGCAGAGTGTCCGCTGATCATGGTATTAGATCATCTGCAGGATCCGGGTAATCTGGGAACGATTCTGCGTACGGCAGAAGGCGCCGGTGTAACAGGAATTCTAATGGACAGGGAATGCGTCGATATCTACAATCCGAAAACGATCCGCTCGACCATGGGATCGGTATACCGTATGCCGTTTGTATACGTGGAAGATCTGGGTAAGGGAATCCAGGATTTAAAAGACAAAGGTATTACGACCTATGCGGCACATCTGGAAGGAAAGCATTCCTATGATGAAGAGGACCTGACGAATCCATGTGCATTCCTGATCGGGAATGAGGGAAATGGACTGAGACGAGAGATTGCAGATATGGCAGACTGCTATATCAAGATCCCGATGCTTGGTCAGGTAGAGTCGTTGAATGCCGCAATCGCCTCTTCTGTGCTGATGTTCGAGGCTGCAAGACAGAGAAGGAAGGCAGATTAATCTCCTGAAACCACTTTTATACAGAATATTTATCTGTATATTACATAAAATGAGATACAATCCACTCATTTTGCACAAGAAAATTGCTTTCTTTATCAGAGTATAGTAATATAGTGAACAAGAAATAATATATACGGAAAAGAGAGGACGGCTTATGAAAGTGATCTATTGGCTGGCGATATTTATTGTACTGCTGATCATTGAAATTGCGACGATGGGACTTACCACCATCTGGTTTGCCGGAGGCGCACTGATCGCATTCTGTGCGGGGTTTGTCGGCTTTGGACTGGGCGTTCAGGTTGGTACATTTATCGTAGTTTCGCTCCTGCTTCTGCTTCTGACGAGACCACTTGCGGTGAAGTACTTTAATCAGGAGAGACAGAAGACGAATGCAGAAAGCCTGATCGGCCAGCAGGCATTGGTGACAGAAGACATCGATACAATAAAGGCCAAAGGGCAGGTAGAGATCCGGGGCCAAATCTGGTCGGCGAAGACGGATGAGCCGGACGGAACAATCCCGAAGAACACAGTTGTTGTAGTAAATGGTATTCAGGGCGTGAAACTGATTGTGCATGCCAGAGAGGAGTAGAGTATGATTTTTGGATTGATTTTATTAGCGATTATTATCTGCGTGGTGATTTCCTGTGTAAAGGTAGTCAGACAGGCGCAGGCATTGGTTATTGAAAGACTGGGGGCATATCAGGCAACATGGGGAACCGGACTTCACTTTAAGATTCCGATTTTTGACCGTGTGGCAAGAAGAGTGGATCTGAAAGAGCAGGTAGTGGATTTTGCACCGCAGCCGGTTATCACAAAAGATAACGTAACGATGAGAATTGATACCGTTGTATTTTATCAGATCACGGATCCGAAGATGTTCTGTTATGGTGTGGCGAATCCGATCATGGCGATCGAGAACCTGACAGCCACGACACTTCGTAACATCATCGGTGATCTGGAATTAGATCAGACACTGACATCCAGAGAGACGATCAACACGAAGATGAGAGCATCTCTGGATGTGGCAACCGATCCTTGGGGAATCAAGGTAAACCGCGTGGAACTTAAGAACATTATCCCACCGGCAGCCATCCAGGATGCAATGGAGAAACAGATGAAGGCAGAACGTGAACGCCGTGAAGCAATCTTACGTGCAGAAGGTGAGAAGAAATCTACAATCCTTGTGGCAGAAGGCCACAAAGAGTCTGCAATTCTGGATGCGGAAGCTGAGAAGCAGGCGGCTATTCTGAAAGCAGAAGCACAGAAAGAAGCCACGATCCGTGAGGCTGAAGGTAAGGCAGAAGCCATCATGAAAGTACAGCAGGCAAATGCCGATGGAATTCGTTTCCTGAAAGAAGCAGGAGCCGATGAGGCTGTTCTTACCATGAAAAGTCTGGAAGCATTTGCAAAAGCTGCTGATGGAAAAGCAACGAAGATCATCATCCCGTCAGAGCTCCAGAGCATTGCAGGTCTGGTAAAATCTGTTACAGAGATTGGCGCAGATGATAAAAAAGAAGAAAAGTAGACAAAAGACATAAGATAAAAGTCAAAGAATAAAAGCGAGGTACAAAACAATGGATTTAAAAGGCAGAAATTTCCTGACGCTGAAAGATTTCACACCGGAAGAGATCACATATCTGCTTGATCTTTCCGCAGAATTAAAAGAAAAAAAGAAAAAAGGAATTCCGGTTGATAAATACAGAGGAATGAATGTGGCATTGATCTTTGAAAAGACCAGTACCAGAACCCGCTGTTCTTTCGAAGTAGCTGCTCACGATATGGGTATGGGAACGACTTACCTTGATCCTTCAGGTTCACAGATCGGGAAGAAAGAAAGTATCGAAGATACAGCAAGAGTTCTCGGAAGAATGTTTGATGGAATCGAGTATCGTGGATTTGGACAGGAGATTGTGGAGGAACTGGCCAAATATGCAGGTGTTCCGGTATGGAACGGACTGACGAATGAGTATCATCCGACACAGATGCTGGCGGATATGCTGACGATCCGTGAACATTTCGGACATCTGAAAGGTATCAAACTGGTATACATGGGTGATGCAAGATACAATATGGGCAATTCCCTGATGATCGCATGTGCCAAATTAGGTATGCATTTTGTGGCATGTACGTCTAAGAACTATTTCCCGAATGAGGAACTGGTAGAGACTTGCAAAGGATATGCCAAAGAGACAGGAGCAACCATCACACTGACAGAAGATATCGGAAGCGGAACCAAAGATGCAGACGTTATCTGTACGGATGTATGGGTATCCATGGGTGAGCCGGACGAAGTATGGGAAGAACGTATCCGCGAACTGTCTCCGTACAAGGTAACAAAGAAAGTAATGGAAAATGCAGGAGAACAGGCTATCTTCTTACACTGCCTGCCGGCATTCCATGATCTGAAGACGAAGATCGGCAAACAGATCCATGACAAATTCGGACTGGACGATATGGAAGTTACAGATGAAGTATTCGAGTCTCCGCAGTCAAAGGTATTTGACGAGGCTGAGAACCGTATGCATACGATCAAGGCTGTCATGGTGGCAACACTTGGTGAAAGAGAGTAGGCAAGAGCAGACAGATTATGAAATCAGAAATATTACGTTTGTTAAAAGAAAGCGATACATATATTTCCGGACAGCAGTTGTGCGAACAGTTTCAGGTATCCAGAACGGCCATCTGGAAAGTGATCGACCAGCTTAAAAAAGAAGGTTATGAGATAGAGGCGGTGCGCAACAAAGGCTACCGCCTTATCGACAGTCCGGATGTTATGTCAAAAGCAGAGATTGAAAGTCTTGTAGACACAAAATGGGCAGGAAAAAATGTCGTATATTACGATGAAATTGACTCGACCAATAATCGTGCCAAAGAAGCCGGAGATAACGGGGCTGCTCACGGTACTTTATTCGTGGCAGATATGCAGGTGGCAGGAAAAGGCCGCAGAGGCCGTGTCTGGAAATCACCGTCCGGAAGCAGTATCTATATGACGATCCTGTTGTATCCGGATATTCCGCCGGTAAAGGCACCACAGCTTACGTTACTTATGGCGATCGCTGTGGCAGAAGGTATCCAGGAAGTGACCGGACTTGAGACGAAGATCAAGTGGCCGAATGATATTGTGGTGAACGGCCGGAAGATCTGCGGTATTCTGACGGAAATGAGTACGGAGATCGACTATATCAATCATGTCGTGATCGGTGTCGGAATCAATGTGAATCAGGATACATTTTCGGATGATATTAAGGCAACGGCTTCCTCACTTAAGCTGGAACTCGGAAAGAGCGTAAAGCGTTCCGAACTGATCGCAGCAGTGATGAAGAGCTTTGAAAAATGCTATGAGATCTTCATTAAGACGGAAGATCTGTCGGGCTTACAGGAACTTTATAATTCCATGCTGGTGAACCGGGATCAGGAGGTCAAGGTCCTGGAACCAGGAAATGAATATAAAGCGCACGCCATCGGCATCAATCAGACTGGAGAACTGATTGTAAGAACGCCGGATGGGAAAGAAAAAGAAATCTATGCCGGAGAGGTATCAGTTAGAGGTGTTTATGGGTATGTATGATGAAAAAGTGGTGCTTTGCGGCGCCAATTCATATGAAGAAAAATATTATCTGAATCCGGATTTTGAACAGCTCCCGGATGATGTAAAGAATGAACTGAAGATCATGTGCGTGTTGTATGTGCATGATGTAGGAGGAATCCTGACGCTGGTATTCGAAGAGAACGGGGAATTATGCTTTGAAGTAACCTCCGATGATTTTGACCCGATGTTCGATGACATCGGAAGCCAGCTTAAGATCAAGCAGCTGCAGAGAGACAAGCAGGATCTTCTGCAGGCATTGCAGTTATATTATAAAGTATTCTTCCTGGGTGAAGAGATAAACAGCGAAGAGTAACTATAAGGAAACAGACAAAACAGGAGGAGAAAGATGCTTCTTGTAATCGATGTAGGAAATACGAACATTACACTCGGAGTGTTTAACAAAGACGAATTATTTGGCACATTCCGTATGAAGACAAAGCAGCCGAGAACATCGGATGAATATGGAATTACTTTACAGGAACTGGTAGAAAGACACGGGATCGAAAGCTCGAAGATCAATGCAGTGATCCTTGCATCCGTAGTGCCGGATGTGATGCATTCACTCGGCAGTGCGATTATCAAATATTTCGGCGTAAAGCCGGTGGTTGTATCTGCAGGAATTAAGACGGGAATCCGTATCGTCACGGAGAACCCGAGACAGGTCGGCCCGGACCGTATCGTAGATGCAGTCGGTGCTTACACCTTATATGGTGGACCGGCGATCGTGGTAGACTTCGGAACGGCAACGACATTTGATGTGATCGGCCCAGACGGAACATTTGAGGCGGGCGTGATCGCACCGGGAATCCGTACTTCGGCACAGTCTCTCTGGGGAGAGGCAGATATGCTTCCGGCAATCGAGATCCGCAAGCCGAATTCCATTCTCGCAAAAGAGACGATCACGGCAATGCAGGCAGGCCTTGTATATGGTCAGATCGGTCAGACTGAATATATCATTAAGCGTATGAAAGAAGAGTCCGGCTACCCGGATGCAAAGGTTATTGCAACCGGCGGACTTGGCAAGATGATTGCGAATGAAACAGACATGATCGATGTGTATGATTCACAGCTTACGTTAAAAGGACTTCGGTTCATTTACGAAAAGAATAAAAAAAGTAAATAATCTACGGTGTTGATAATGTAGACTTTCAGAGAAATGTGCAGCACTATATATCAAGATGGTTCCGCCAGTGTAAGAGTGGGGCTATCTTAGCTGATATATAGTGCTGTGTGTTTCTTGCAGGAAATGAAGTATAATTGTGAGAAGAATGATAAGTATCCTGGAATAATCGAAAATAGAAGATGTTTGTAAATTGTTCAGGGATAACCAGGATAGAAGATAATAGTAATTAAAATTAATTAACAGGAGTAGAAAGATGAAAATCGGGAATGTTAATCTGGCAAATCCATATATTCTCGCGCCGATGGCGGGAGTAACGGATCTGCCGTTCAGATTGCTCTGTAAAGAGCAGGGAGCCGGACTTTTGTGCATGGAGATGATCAGCGCGAAAGCCCTGCAGTATAAAAATAAGAATACTAAAGCATTACTTGCAATCCATCCGGAAGAGTATCCGGTGTCGTTACAGCTCTTTGGTTCCGATCCAAAGATCATGAGCGAGATGGCGAAAATGATCGAAGAGCTGCCGTTCCAGATCCTGGACATCAATATGGGATGTCCGGTTCCGAAGGTAGTACGGAACGGCGAAGGTTCTGCACTTATGAAGAATCCGAAGCTGGTACATGAGATCGTATCGGCAGTGTCGAAAGCAATCGAAAAGCCGGTAACGGTGAAGATCCGGAAAGGATTTGACGATGATCATATCAATGCTGTAGAGATCGCAAAGATCATTGAAGATGCAGGCGGTGCGGCAGTTGCCGTGCACGGACGGACAAGGGAACAGTATTATTCCGGTAAAGCAGACTGGGATATCATCCGTCAGGTCAAAGAAGCCGTATCCATTCCGGTGATAGGAAATGGTGATGTGATTTCAGGAGAAAATGCACTTCAGATGAGAAGAGAAACCGGCTGTGACGGCGTGATGATCGGAAGAGGTGCACAGGGCAATCCATGGATCTTCCATGAACTTCAGGAATATGAAAGAACCGGTGTTGTTCCTCCGAGACCAACTCCGGAGAAAATCAAAGAGACAATGCTCAGACATGCAAGACTACAGATTGAATTCAAGGGAGACTTTATCGGGATCAGGGAAATGCGTAAGCATGTTGCCTGGTACACAAAGGGAATGAAAGGTTCTGCAAAACTCAGGGATGCGATCAACCAGGTGGAATCTTATGAAGAGTTGGTGGAACTTCTGGACAAGGCGATTGTATAAACAGAGAATCTGAATAATAGATACCGTCGGAAAATGAAAAGAACAGGCGTAAAATAGGGATATACAAGAGACAAAAACATTGACATAAAACACGCATTTATGTATAATAATGAAATTGTGAAAGTATCTTTATTCTATGACAGATTAAATATTCAGATAGATGATTCAGGCATAAAAATGTCAGAGTAATATGGAACAGAAAAAGGAGCAGGAGACAGATGGAAGCAAAGAAAAAATTACTTACTTATGCTGGTTTAAAAGCACTGGAAGACGAACTTGAAAACCTCAAGGTTGTAAAACGTAGAGAGATTGCACAGAAGATCAAAGAAGCAAGAGAACAGGGAGACTTATCAGAGAACGCTGAGTACGATGCAGCAAAAGACGAGCAGAGAGACATTGAAGCACGTATCGAAGAACTGGAAGCAATTCTTAAGAATGCAGAAGTTGTAGTAGAAGATGAAGTTGATTTCGATAAGATCAACATCGGATGTACTGTAAAAGTATTCGACATCACATTTGACGAAGAGATGGAATTCAAACTGGTCGGCTCTACAGAGGCGAACAGTCTGGAAGGAAAGATCTCTAACGAATCACCGGTTGGTCAGGCTCTGATGGGCAAACAGATCGGAGATGTCGTAACAGTAGAGACACAGGCTGGAGTAATGGAGTACAAGGTACTGGACATCAGCCGTTCATTATAAGAGACAGGCAGATACCCGTCGAAGAATAACCAGGACACAAGACTCAGGCCTCTCTTACACGGGAGGTCTGAATTCAGATAAGGAAGGAGAATAAAAAAGTGGCTAAGCAGCAGAACAATGGACAGGAACAGGACGTGAACCAGTTAAGAAAGGTTCGCCGTGATAAATTAGCAGAACTGCAGCAGAATGGAAAAGATCCGTTCAAGATCACAAAATTCGATCAGACACATCACTCACTGGAAGTGAAGAGTCTGTATGAAGCACATGAGGCAGAACTTTTAAAAGATCATCATACACCAGATGTAGAAGGTATGGATGAAGAGCAGGCAAAAGAGGTTCTGAAGAAAGATTATGAAGAGAGAAGAAGCATCATGGATGCCAATCCAATCCACGTAGCAATCGCAGGACGTATGATGTTCAAGAGAGTTATGGGTAAAGCTTCTTTCTGTAACATTCAGGATCTTCAGGGAAGCATCCAGGTATATGTTGCAAGAGATGCGATCGGAACAGAATCTTATGCAGATTTCAAACGTTCTGACATCGGTGATATTTTCGGATTAGAAGGATTTGCATTCAGAACAAGAACCGGAGAGATCTCTATCCATGCAGAGAAGATGACACTTCTTTCCAAGAGCTTACAGATCCTTCCGGAGAAGTTCCACGGATTAACAGATACAGATACACGTTACCGTCAGAGATATGTAGACCTGATCATGAATCCAGAGTCAAAAGAGACATTTATCAAACGTTCTCAGATCCTCAAAGAGATCCGTAACTTCTTAGACGGACGTGGATTCATGGAAGTAGAGACTCCAATGCTGGTAAGCAACGCAGGTGGAGCAGCTGCAAGACCATTTGAGACACATTACAATGCTCTGAACGAAGATGTAAAACTTCGTATTTCTCTGGAATTATATCTGAAGAGACTGATCGTCGGAGGACTTGAGCGAGTATACGAGATCGGACGAGTATTCCGTAACGAAGGTGTAGACACACGTCACAACCCGGAATTTACACTGATGGAATTATACCAGGCATATACAGACTATGAAGGAATGATGGAACTGACAGAGAGCATGTTCCGTTACCTTGCAGAAAAGGTATGTGGAAGTGCAGTGATCAGCTACAACGGAACAGTTATCGATATGGCAAAACCATTCGAAAGAATTTCTATGATCGATGCTGTTAAGAAGTATGCAGGTGTTGATTTTGCAGAAGTTAAGACAGACGAAGAAGCTAAAGCATTAGCAGATGAGCATCATGTAGAATATGAAGAACGTCACAAGAAGGGTGACATCCTGAACCTCTTCTTTGATGAGTTCTGTGAAGAGAAGATGATTCAGCCAACATTTGTAACAGATCATCCAATCGAGATTTCACCACTGACAAAGAAGAATCCGGAAGACCCGAATTATGTAGAGCGTTTCGAGTTATATGTATATGGACGTGAGATGTGTAACGCATACTCAGAGTTAAATGACCCAATCGACCAGAGAGAGCGTTTCGCAGCACAGGAAGAAGCATTTGCAGCAGGTGATGAAGAAGCCAACCACACAGATGAAGACTTCCTGAACGCACTGGAGATCGGTATGCCGCCAACAGGTGGAATCGGATACGGAATCGACAGACTGGTAATGTTGCTGACAGATGCACAGGCTATTCGTGATGTATTATTATTCCCGACAATGAAGTCACTCGGTGATGTAAATAAGAAAAATGATGTAAAAAATCAGGCTGCCGAAGAAATGAAAGCAGAGCCGGAAAAAATTGATTTCTCTAATGTAAAGATTGAGCCTTTATTTGAGGAAGAAGTTGATTTTGATACATTCAGCAAGTCAGATTTCAGAGCTGTAAAGGTTAAAGAGTGTGTTGCAGTACCGAAGTCAAAGAAACTGTTACAGTTTACTCTTGATGACGGAACAGGCACAGACAGAACCATTTTAAGCGGTATTCATAGCTTTTATGAGCCGGAAGAACTGGTTGGAAAGACTCTTATTGCTATCACAAATCTTCCACCGAGAGCTATGATGGGCATTGACTCTTGCGGTATGCTCCTCAGTGCTATTCATGAAGAAGAAGGCGAAGAAAAGCTTCATCTTCTGATGGTTGATGACCACATTCCGGCAGGTGCAAAGCTCTATTAAGATGATGTAAAGATGTACCGTTTTACCAAATAGACGGGACGTACTTCATTTGATAAAAAACTAAAAAAACAGCGATTTACATCAAACTTACATCAATTGATGCAGAAATCGGTGCAAGCAAGAAAAAATCGCATAATTAGCAGAATGAATGGGCAGTCCTGAAATCGGGATTGCCCATTTTTAGAAGAAAGACGAAAAACTCTTGACCTGCACGCAGCGTATACGCTTATACTATCAACATAAATCATAAGGAGGTGCATCTGATGTTATTAAATGAAATTATAAATGAGGTTGGAATGACAAAGCGTGCAGTTAAGTATTATGAAGAAAAAGGATTGCTGTCAGTGGATAAAGATAACAATGGTTATCGTAACTATACTGCACAAGATGTTGAAACTTTAAAAAAGATTTCAGTATATAGAAAACTCGGTATTAGTATTAAAGACATACAGAGCCTTTTGGAAACTGGCGACAAAAGTATTCTTCTTCGTATTTATCAAGAAAAAGTGCAGGAAAAAGTTTTAAAAGACTCAGAACTTGAAGCTTTGAAGCAATTTATAGATGATGGTGACGCAGACAAAGCAAATGAGGCACTTGATTATCAAACCGTTGAAAATGCAATTGAGTCTTTGCTACCGGGAAAAGAATGGGGAGATTATTTTAAAAGTCATTTCAAACCATTTCTTAATGTAAGGTTGAAGACTCTGGAACAGAAGCAGGCACTACAGAATATATTAGAATATTGCGATGAAACGACATTGAAAGTTCCTTTTATTATGGGAATAGGTGCGAAGATGATAGGTGGGATTGCACAAGAAACCAGAACCGCAGATGAGATGATAGCCTATTATCGTGATATGAGTGAAAGTGAATATGAAAGACTAAAAGAAAAAGTATGGAAAGGTGCTAAAATGAAAAACGGTATAATGAAATACCATCCAGCATTTATTGCACAGAGAAAAATGCAGAAAGAGTTACAAAATAAAGGATATAACGATATATTCATTCCTAATTTAATGGTTCTGTCTCCAACGTATGCAGAATATAAGAAAGCGTTAGATAATGTGAACGATAGAATGTGTAGAGAACTTGGACTGTATTATGATAGCAATTATAACTTAGTTATTAAAAAAGATAATTCTAAGTAAAAGTTAAACTACCCTTTGGGAGAGGAGAAATCCTTTTCTCAAAGGGCTTTTTCTATTTATACGGATATTCGCAAACTACAAGATAAAGCCAAAACT
>ENA-OQHR01001527-OQHR01001527.1-human-gut-metagenome-genome-assembly--contig:-NODE-1527-length-11139-cov-7.570970_pt1 | contig 11139 bp, 13 predicted proteins | sample MGYA00242566_ERZ504725 | MGnify/ENA primary metagenome ERZ504725 (study PRJEB26092, sample SAMD00036217) | human gut metagenome | host: Homo sapiens | study: EMG produced TPA metagenomics assembly of... | reverse complement strand
TGTTTTGGCACGGTTTTTGTAGTGCGCAAGTTTGGCACGGTTTTTGTTATGCGTGTGCGCCCGTGAAATTGTTTCACGTGGAACACTGCCACACCGATGCGCAAAATAAAATGTTTCACGTGGAACACAACACCAAGAGTTAATAAAAGTTAAAACGAAAATAATTTGTGCTCTTATGCTTGTATGTTAGAAAAAAGTTGTATCTTTGCAACGTGTTACTTAAACAAGTTGAATATGAAAGAGTTAATGCAGCATTTCAGAGAGCAACCGAAAGAAGCAATTAAAGAGGTTGCAATGTGTGTAATGATTTTTGCCGTTTGCGGTGCGATGTTGTTTCTATCTGCAATTTTGCAGGGTTGCAGCGTACAACGTGAAAGCGCAAGCAGCGGCAAAGCAGTGATAATAACAACCGATACAACGTACATATACCACGGCGGTACTGTTAAGTTTCCAAAGAGCAAATAACCCTATGTTTAACAATTAAAAGTTTACTACAATGAACGAAGAAAAAAGAAACGCATTTGACGAGTTTAGTTTTGCCGCTTTGTCGGCGTTGGGTAGCCTTATGGCGTGTAATGAAGTTTGCCGCAATCAAAGGACAGTCATGAAAATAAGCCGCTTTCGTGCGTGGCTTATGGACTTGAAGCCGCAAGACAACCCCGAACCTAATTTGCCGTGTGACGGTGAACCGAAAGAGCAGACAACCGAATAACAATTAACAATAAGTTTAACAATTAAAAGATTACTACAATGAAAAGTTTTGCAAGTAAGTTTAACAAAACAACTTTTGGGATTGACACAACCGACTTTCAGTACACCAAGTTAGCCGATATTTTCAACTCTGAAAATGAGGGCGGCAAAGATGTGGTACACAAAATTAACGGGCTTTATGTACACAAATCACAATTAGGCGACAGTCCCGTAATTATTGATGAGGAAAACAAACGGCTGGTGAACCTACCAGGCCACACCGCCGAAACGGTACGTGAAATTCTTGCCGATGATGAGGCAGTACAAACTATCAAAGACGGCAAAGTTGGGTACACGATTTACGAGTACGAGAGCCACGGAAAGAAGTGTTACTCTATTTCGTTTGTGGATTTGTAAGAGTTTGAAAAGTTATGTTTAACTTTGTAGGGGTTGCAATGTTTGTAACCCCTATTTAATATAACAACGTATGGCAAAGTTAGGTTTCAAGATTAAATTTACAGAGTCTGTATTTGGAGCAACCCAACGGGCGAAAATAAAAAGAGAGATATTACAAGCCGTGGAAAGCAGCCCCGAATATCGAAAAGAGATTGCAAGGGTTTTCCAAATGGCAAACCGCCGTATTCAGAACATAGAGCAAAGCGGACAACTTTCGCCAGCCGTGCAAGCGTTGAACAAAGGCGATGTTAAGGGGTTTACCAAGTTTTCAATGAAAGGCGATTGGAACACCCTAAAAATTGAGTACGGCAAGGCGATTTCGTTTTTACGCCAGCCGACCAGCACGGCGCAAGGTGCAAGGCAGTACGGGCAACACCTGCAACGTATGTACGATTTAACGCCCGATGAGTACAACCTTATGGCGAGAAACCTGTATGGCAAGTTAAACAGCGTTTCGGATAGTGATTTCGTGGAACGGTATTTGATGCGGTACAAGGATTTCACGGGCGAAATGGAGCAAAGCGCAAGCGATATAAGCACCCAAATAGAAAGTGAAGCGCAAAGCATATCACGGGCGATCGATGCGGAAATAGAGCGGCAAGCGAATGAGGTAGCCGACCAAATGGAGGATATGCAGAACGATATAGAACGGATAATGCGCAACTTTAATAAGTTTGGGTTATGAAAAAAGTGCCTTTTGAGTTACAAGAAAGAATAAACATCCCGACCGAAATAAACGAAATTCTGAAAGCCGCCGTAAATGAAAAAAACATTATCGGAAACAGTAAGGGCGAACGGTTTTACAATATCCCGTGCGCCTTTGATATAGAAACGACAAGTTTTTACCGTGATACGGACGGACGGGCGTACACCTACGAGCAAATGCAGCGTATGCAGGACGGGAACGGGCGCAAGGCGAAATTAGAGAAAGCCGCAATAATGTACGTTTGGCAGTTTGGCATAAACGGTTATACGATAATGGGGCGCACGTGGGGCGAGTTTGTTACGATGATGCAGACCGTAAGCGAGGTTTTGCAACTGAATGACAAATTACGCCTTATTGTGTATGTGCATAACCTTTCATACGAATTTCAGTTTTTGCGCAAGTGGTTTGAGTGGCAACGGGTTTTCAGTATTGATCTACGTAAACCGATATACGCAATAACAACGGGTAACATAGAGTTTCGTTGTAGTTACTTGCTTTCGGGTTATTCGCTTGCAAAGTTGGGCGAGCAACTTATTAAATACAAGTGTGAAAAAGCCGTCGGCGATTTGGACTACCAGCAAATAAGGCACAACGAAACACCGTTAACCGATGCGGAAATACATTACTGCATAAACGATATTAAAGTAGTGATGTGCTACATACAAGAACGTATCGAGGAAAGCAAAGGGATAACGCACATACCGATAACAAAGACGGGGTTTGTGCGCAAGTATTGCCGTGCGCACTGTTTGCGTGAAAAGAGCGATACAGGAAAGACCGTGCCTAATTGGGATTACGTGAACTTGATGCAGGAACTACAAATTACGGGTATGAACGAATTTAATATGCTGCAACGTGCGTTTGCGGGCGGCTTTACACACGCAAACGCCGAATATACAGACGAAATAATGTATAACGTGGATAGTTACGACTTTACAAGCAGTTACCCGTATGTAATGATAGCGGAAAAATACCCGATGTCGCAAGGCGTTGCGATCACGGTTAAGAGCATGGCGCAGTTTGAGTCTTTAATATCAAGGTATTGTTGCGTGTTCGATATTGAGTTTACCAACATATTTGCCAGCGAAACGCAAGACAACCCGATAAGCGCAAGCAGATGTTTTGTTAAGGAAAACCCGTGCGAGAATAACGGGCGTATTGTGGCGGCTGCAAAAATTGCGCTGACAATTACGGACGTGGATTTTAATATAATCAAAAACTTTTATTCATGGCAAAGTATGCGTGTGGGCGAAATGTATTGTTACAAGAAAGACTATTTGCCGACACCGTTTGTAAAATCTATCCTGCATTTGTACGAAAGCAAGACGAAATTAAAAGGGGTTGAGGGCAAAGAAGTGGAATATCTTAACATCAAGGAAATGTTAAACAGTTGTTACGGTATGAGTGTAACAAACCCGTTGCGTGATGAGTTTACATATAACGGCGAGTGGGATATTAACTCAATGTCGCCCGAACAAAAGCAGGAACTACTATACAAGTACAACACCAGCAAAAACCGTTTCTTGTTTTACCCGTGGGGTATCTTTGTAACCGCATACGCACGGCGCAACCTTTTCACGGGCATACATGAAGCGAAAGACGATTACATATACAGTGACACCGACAGCATTAAGATAATGAACGGCAAGGCGCATGAAGTGTATTTCAAGTCGTATAATATGCAGGTGCAAATGAAATTGCGTGCCGCCTGCAAATATCACGGTTTGCCGTTTTCGCTTTGCGAGCCGCAAACGATAAAAGGCATAACAAAGACTTTGGGCGTGTGGGATTTTGAAGGAACATATACGAGGTTTAAGACTTTGGGAGCTAAACGCTACATGGTGCAAGAACCGAACGCACTCAAAGCAGGCGGACGGGCATACGATTTCAGTTTAACCGTTTCGGGCGTAAACAAGAAAGCCGCAATACCGTATCTTATTGAAAAGTACGGCGAAAACGGGATATTCGATGCGTTTACCAATTATTTGGATATACCACCGCAAGCAACGGGCAAAAACATACATACTTACATAGACTACGAGATACAAGGCGAAATAACCGACTACAAAGGCGGCACGGCGCACTACAACGAACGCACGGGCGTACATTTAGAGCCGACAGGGTACATCCTATCTTTGTCGGTTATGTATATAAATTATTTGCGAGGTATCAAATTTAAGGACTAAATAAAAAGATTATGACTACAAGAAAGACAAAGGCAGAAAAGCCGAAATTTTACGACTTGAAAGCGATTTTAAGTAAGAACGCCGATTATAATGTTATATTTGGCGAACGGTCAAACGGCAAGACTTACGCAGCCTTAAAATATGGTTTGGAAAACTATATCAAGACGGGCAAACAAATGGCGTACATACGCCGTTGGCGTGAGGATTTACGGGGCAAACGTGCCGAAAGTCTGTTTGCAAATCACACCGCAAACGGGCTTATTGAGGAACTGACAGAGGGCAAATTTAATGAAGTGTTCTATATGTCTAACAAGTGGTTTTTGTCGTACTATGATGCAGAGAAAAACAAGCGGACACCCGACACAATCCCTTTTTGTTACGGGTTTTGCCTTTCAGAGCAGGAACACGAAAAAAGCAGCAGTTACCCGAATGTTACAACGATTGTGTTTGATGAGTTTCTGACACGGCGGTATTATTTGCCAGATGAGTTTATGTTGTTTATGAACCTTTTAAGCACGATAATACGCCAGCGCAACGATGTTAAGGTTTTCATGTTGGGGAACACCGTAAACAAGTTTTGCCCGTATTTTACCGAAATGGGGTTGAAGCAAGTGCCGTTTATGGAGCAGGGCACGATTGATATATACCGCTTTGGCGAACACGGCGCAATAGTGGCGGTTGAGTATTGCAGTAGCACCGTACAACACAAACCCAGTAACAAGTATTTTTGTTTCGATAATCAAAACTTGCAGATGATCACGGGCGGTAAGTGGGAACTTGCCGTTTATCCGCATTTGCCGTGCAAGTACAAGCCGCAAGACGTGTTGTTTGTGTACTATATCAAGTTTAACGATGTTGTTTTGCAGGGTAACATTATCCAAGTAGGCAACGAATGTTTTACGTACATACACGCCAAGACAACCCCGATAAAAGATGAGGAAAACAACCTTATTTATTCGCTTGAAATGAACGGCAAACCGAACTACAAACGCAAGTTGTTAAGTACGGCGAGTTACGTTGAACAACAAGTCGCACGGTTTTTTGCAATAGACAAAGTTTTCTACCAAGACAACGAAATAGGCGAAATTGTGCGCAATTATTTAATTACGAGCGCAAAGACAAACATAGTTTCGTTGAAATGAAAATTACGGGCGGTTTGGTGCAAATTTCGTGCCAAACCGACCGTTTTACAAATAAAATGTCTATCTTTGCAAGTAGTAACTAAATAATAACGATATGGACGCAAATACTATTATTCAAATCATTTCAAGTTTGGGTTTTCCTGTTGTGATGTGTGGCGCACTGTTTTGGTATATGGTGAAACAAAGGCAGGCGCACCAAGAAGAAACGGAACACCTAAAAGACACGATTGCGGAAAATACGAAAGTGTTAGCCGAACTTACAACCCTAATTAAAGTTTTGACAGATGAAAAGGAAAGATAACATTTACAAGTTGTACCAAGCGCAAATAAGGGATAAGGACACCGCCGTAACCGAATTTATTGCGAACACTTTGGCGAAAACTCAAAGTATGTTTGAGTACGAGGGTTTGCCCGAAAGCATACCGCAAAAAGAATTGGAGCGGCTTTTGCAGACAACTGGCAACGCTTTTGTTACCAGCGTGGACGGGGTTTTGTATGCGCTATCGGGCGGCAAGGGCGGCGAACCCGATGTTTACGGACGGGCAACGCTTTACACCGTGGCGAACCCAGCATTAAAGTTAAACAAAACCTACGATATACAGAAAGACGGGGTTTTGATTGAGAATGACAGCAACGGCGAAAACCTTTTGCCGCTGATTGGGCGGTATGCGGTTTTGCATACTGACGGGCTTATTTCGTTGAACACTGCGAGCATCTTAACCCGTATTACAATGCTGATAAGTGCCAGCGATGATAAGACGAAACAAAGTGCCGATGAGTTTTTGCGCAAGATACAAGACGGCGAATTTTCTATTATCGGGGAAAACGCTTTTTTCAAGGGCGTAAATATGCAGACCGCACCGACTACAAACAGTGTGTACATTACGCAACTTATTGAACTGATACAGTACTACAAAGCGAGTATGTACAACGAATTAGGGCTAAATGCAAACTACAACATGAAACGGGAACGCCTTAATTTGGGTGAGGTATCAATGAATGTGGATGTACTCTTGCCGTATGTGGATAATATGCTAAAAGAAAGACAAGATGCAGTTGAAAAGATTAACGCAATGTTTGACACCGAAATTTCGGTTAAACTTGCAAGCAGTTGGGGTTTGGAAAGGGATAATTACAACACTTTGGCTGCTGATTTGGAAACGGCAAAGGAAAACCCCGATCCGACAGACGAACCCGAACCGACAGAGGAAACAACCGAAACGGACGGAAACGACACCGAAACAGCCGGAAACGACACGGAAACAGAGGAAACAGAGGAAACGAAAGAAACGGAAACGGAAACGGGCGGTAACGATACCGAAACAGAGGAAACAGAGGAAACAGAGGAAACAGACGAAAACAAAGAGGATAAGCAATGAAATACAGCGAACTATTTACAAAGGGTAACGGGATATTCGCAACGGTTTTCAAGACCGAATATCCTACAGAGTACGCCGCTATTTTCGGCGATACCGACCCGACCAAATTAGATGCTTACGCCTTACTGATGTACGGCGGCAAGACCGTTGTAAGCAGCATAACCAGCGACAACGCAAGCGATGTTGTTTCGGCGGTGATTGCGGTAAACGTGCAGGGTTGGGAACGTGAAGCGGCGGCGATGTTAGCCGATTACGATGTACTGACACCCGTAACGGGGCAAGTTGAACGGACGGAAACCGTAACTTTGCAGGAAAGCACCGACAACACCGAAACGGGCGCAAACAAGGCGTTCAACGATACCGATTTTTCAGATAGCGACCGAAAGACCGCAAACGATGAGAGAAACCGCACCGAGGAACGCCAAACAACCGAAACCAGCAAAGGAACGGGTGCGAGCAAATCAATTTCAAGCGAAATCGCAAAAGAATTGCAGTTAAGGCGTGATAATTGGAGAAAAAACATTATCTTTGCACTTGTAAGAGAATTAACAACGAGTATTTACGAATTAACAACGAGTATTGACGAATAACTAATTTAATTTTAGCAATATGGACGTAAAACAGATTTACACGCTTATTAACAGAGTATCAAGCGAAGTATTGGGTAAAACCGATATTGTTGCAGAGGATTTGACAGGTCTTGTGGATTTAGGCAAGGCAGTGTTTAACCAGAATGCGGTGGATGATTACGTTAAATCACTTGTAAACCATATCGGCAAGGTGATTTTCGTAAACCGACCTTATGCGGGCAAAGTGCCGTCCGTACTTATGGATGCATGGGAGTTCGGTAGCGTGTTGGAAAAAATAAGTGCCGATGTACCCGAAGCCGAGGAAAACAATACGTGGAACTTGACAAATGGTAAGAGTTATGACCAAGATGTTTTCCACAAACCGACCGTTACCGCAAAGTTTTTCAACTCAAAGGTTACGTTTGAAGTACCCGTATCAATCACCGAAAGGCAGGTTAAGGAAAGTTTCAGCAACGCCGCACAACTCAACGGGTTTATTTCGATGATTTATGCAGCCGTTGAAAAGTCAATGACTATCAAAGCCGATGTGTTGATTATGCGCACTATTAACAATATGATCGCAGAAACCGTGTTGGCTGATGCGGTTGCGTTTGGAGCAAAGGCGGCAGGTGATATGACAGGGGCGAACCTTTCCAGCGCAAGCACGGCACGTTGTGTAAACCTTTTGAAGTTGTACAACGATAAGACAGGGGCAGAAACACCGCTTACGGCTGCAAAGGCGATAACCGACCCCGATTTTATCCGCTTTGCGTCTTACGTTATGGGTACGTATGCCGACCGCCTGCAAAGCATTTCGACTGTGTTCAATGTTGGCGGCAAAGATCGTTTCACGCCGAAAGATATGTTACACGTTGTACTTTTGTCAGACTTTGCAAAGGCAGCGCAAACATATCTTTATTCGGACACGTTCAACCGTGGCGATGTACTTTTGCCGCAAGCCGAAACCGTACCTTTTTGGCAGGGCAGCGGCAAGAACTACGAGTTTGCCAGCACGGGTCACATTAATATCAAGGAAAGCGGCGGCAAAGCCGTTGAAATTTCGGGCGTGTTGGGCGTAATGTTCGACCGTGATGCGTTGGGCGTCTGCAATCTTGACAGACGGGTAACAACCAACTACAATGCGAAAGCCGAGTTTTTCAACAACTATTACAAGTTTGACGCTGGATATTTCAACGATACAAACGAAAACTTTGTAGTATTCTTTATTGAGTAACTCAATAGGTATTAGATTGTTTAACTTTGGCGGTGTGGGTGCATGTGAAAGCGCACCGCACCGCCTTTTTTCTTTGCAGATATGACAACGATAAACTTTTATTCATACAACGGACACCCGAACACGGTAAACAAGCAGTTGGGCGACTTTACGGCGATTGAGGGAGATTTGCGGCAAACTTTCGATGTGTTGCGCCCGACCGTTACACTACGAAAGCAACCCCGACCGACTTTCAATTATTGCTACATACCAAGTTTGGGGCGTTATTATTTCGTGGATAGGGTAAGTTTTGAGGGAAACAACGCCTACGAACTTACGTTGCGTGTGGACGTGCTTAAAACCTACGAAAGCGAGATTTTGGCGGCAACGGGGCGCACCAGCGAAGCGGACAACCCGAACCCGTATATTTCCAACCGTGAAACGGTTTTCGACCGCCAGCCGAATTTTGAGAAAGTGCCGTTTGCAAATACGGGCTTACTCAATGAAACGGGCGGCATTATTATGGTAACACTAAAAGGAACAACCGAAAATTAAAAGAGTATGGCAGTAATTGTAAATATACCTAACGCACACGATGATAATAGCCAGTGGAACGCAAGCAGCGGTTATTGGGATATAAACGTACGAACGAATGACGGTTATTCGTTTGTAGGCGATATTAAGGCGGTTTATAACAACACAAGCGGCTACCCGAAAAGCGTTGTTTTGGAGCAGAACGGCGCAAAGGTTTGGGCATTTGGTAAGTTGTCCGACACCAGGGCAAACACGAAAATAACTATCACGGGAAAAACCCAAAGCAAAAACGATCTGGAAGTTATAAACAACATACCGAACACGACCGAACAACACACGTATGAAGGACAAACGGCAACTTTTACGGTTAATGGTAGTTATCCAAAATACCGTTTTAAGCAACCGACCGTAAATTATACGGGTACGGACGGACAACCGAAAACCATACAAATGGAAGTTGAGGTTTTGGAACGTGGAAGCATAGCAACGGCAACCGTTACGGATATAGACCCGACAAAGCCCGTAACGATAACGGGGCAATACTTGTACGCTATAATGATAAAACCAAGTTTAAGTAATTGTTATGCAGACCCCGAATTACCCGAACATTTGTTTGAGGGCGACACGTTAAGCGTTGTTTTGAAAGCTAACCCAAACACGGCGTTTGATGATACGGACAAAATAAAAATACCCGTTTTTTCATACCAAGACGAAAAAGGATATTATCAAAGTAAACCGCTAACCGTTTCAGAGGATAAACAGACCGCAACGGGGCAAATTTTGTTAGGCGATTATCAAAGTATGGGAGTAGTTGCGGAAGCGTACCCCGTTACCGTTGTGGGGGAACAATACGGCGCAATTAACGTGTATTTGGTAACACTTGATGAGTTGGCAGAATTTAGCGCAAAGCGGTTTTTCAAAGAAACGGGAACAGACCCGAGCACGGGCGCACCCATATACGAAAACATAGATTTGGGCGCATACGTGAACAAAATACGCCGTGTTTACACCAACATAGGCGCAAGCAGCACCGATGTAATACGATGCGGCAACTACAACACGGGTGTATCTTGCCACCAGCCAGCGACCGACAAAATAACGCTTGATTTCGGCACGGCGGTTGTACCAGCGCACAATGAGGATAACGCCGACTACGAAAGCGAAATACAAATTTTCTTGCCGTTTGCAGGGTTTGTAAACCTTAACAACGATTATGCAGGGAAAACGATTGCTTTGCAGTACGTTATAAACGTGGTAACGGGCAACGGGGTTGCGCTTTTGTCCTGCAACGGGGTTATTTTCCAAGTTGAGGAAACAGAGCCAAGCAGCGAAATAATATACCTTTCACCAAGCACCCAAGTTAAAACCGTTGGCGGCGATGATTGGAACGAAATGTTATATTACGGGTTAGAACCTTACATTTACTGCAAGTGGTACGAGAGCGCAAGCGAGGGCAGGAACACCGACCGACAAACGGGCATTTTAGGCGATTTCAGAGGGTTTAACGTGTTCGATGATGTTAAACCCATACACACCGCCGAAATGCTTGCAGAAGAGCAGGAAATGATTTACACGGCTTTATCTGACGGCGTTTATATTGAGTGATGTACAACCAGCAAAAGAAAAGGCGGCAACTTGATTGTTACCGCCTTTTGTTTGTGCCGTGCTGATTGTTATTTGTCCTGCATTATATCCACACCCGTTAAACCGATGTACAAGTTTGTGGGGTAACATTCGCAAAAGGTTTTGAAACGCCCGATAAGTTTTTCAGCCGCTATAAAGTCGTACGCTTGATTTTTGCAGACACATTCTTTCGCAAACTTGATGCGTGTATCACGGTTAAACACGATTTGATTTTCCAACATATCGGCAAACATCTGCATACTTTCGGCAACGCTTTCCAAGTTGGTACGAATTTCGGGTGCATTTGCAGCCAAAAACTCAATGTGTTTCTTACTTTGCAGCGCCAAATTTTGCATGGCGTTCAACACTTTTTGATTTTCGTAAATTAAATCTGTTGTTTTCATTTTTGATAAGTATTTAATTGTTTAACACGGTGCAAATGTACGCAATTATTTCGATACGCAAGCGGTTGGCGTGTTATTTTGTGTTAAATTATTCTTTTATGATTATTTAACATTGTGTCGGTGTGGCAGTGTTCCACGTGAAACAATTTCACGGGCGCACACGCATAACAAAAACCGTGCCAAAGTCTGTTATCTTTTGTTAAATCTGTGCCATAACAAAAAACCGTGCCAAAACAT
>ENA-OQHR01001526-OQHR01001526.1-human-gut-metagenome-genome-assembly--contig:-NODE-1526-length-11166-cov-4.602489_pt1 | contig 11166 bp, 8 predicted proteins | sample MGYA00242566_ERZ504725 | MGnify/ENA primary metagenome ERZ504725 (study PRJEB26092, sample SAMD00036217) | human gut metagenome | host: Homo sapiens | study: EMG produced TPA metagenomics assembly of... | reverse complement strand
GCCTGTTGTATCTCAATGACTTTAATCGCACGGCGCTGCAAAAGCTGCTGCGGGGAGCCGATTTGGATTTTACGCCCCTGTTTACCGCCCACGCGCATGTGTTTCTCAGCAGCGATCACCCGCTCTCCGGTGCCCGGGCAGTGTCTTTTGACGATTTGGCGCCGTATCCTTATTTGTCCTTTGAGCAGGGGGATCACAATTCCTTTTATTTTTCGGAAGAGATCTTCAGCCCGGCAGTGCGCAGCAAAAATATCCGGGTGCGGGACCGCGCCACCCTGTTTAATTTGCTGATCGGCTTGCAGGGCTACACCGTGTGCAGCGGCGTGATCGACAGCAAGCTGAACGGCGAGAATATTGTAGCCGTGCCCCTTACCGGCGTGGCGCCCATGGAGATCGGCTATATTTTGCCTGCCGGCGTGCAGCCGGGCAGTCTGTGCCGGGCGTATATTGAAAATTTGAAGCAGTATGTGCCCATAGAATAAAACTATTACAAACAGCTGGATATCCGTATTTTACAATAGCGATAACCTCCGTTATACTATAAGCAACAACAACCAAACGGAGGACAAAAATATGTACAGCAAGAACGCACCTTTTCGCTATGATTTTGTAGGCAGCTTTTTGCGCCCGGCACCCATTAAGGCCGCCCGCGCCGCTTTCGTCGCCGGTGAGCTGGACGCTGCCGGGCTGAAAGAAGTGGAGGACCGGGAAATCCGCAAGCTGATCTCTCGCCAAAAAGCCGCCGGGTATCACACCATTACCGACGGCGAGTTCCGTCGCAGCTATTGGCACCTGGACTTTATGTGGGGATTGCAAGGACTGCAGGAGATCACCCTGGACCACGGCTATATTTTCCATGGGGAGGAGACCACCCCCGGCTCTGTGCAGGTGGTGGGCAAGATCAGCGGCGAGAATCACCCCTTTGTGGAGCATTTTAAATTTGTAAAGCAGTTTGAAGATGACAACACCGTTGCCCGCCAGACCATTCCCGCACCGGCGCAGCTGTATGCAGAGCTGTTCCGGGAGGATAACGGCAAGGCCACCCGGGCGGTTTATCCGGACGATGACGCACTGCTTTCCGATATTGCCGCCGCATATCGCCAGGTGATCGCCGATCTGTATGCCGCCGGGTGCCGCAATGTGCAGCTGGACGACTGCACCTGGGGTATGTTCTGCGACGCCGGGTATCAGCAGTTTCTGGCAAGTACCGGCGCTAAGCTGGAGGACCAGGCAGAGAAGTACCTGCAACTCAACAATGCTGCCCTGGAGGGCAAGCCGGCGGACCTAGTGGTGACCACCCATGTGTGCCGGGGCAATTATCACTCCACCTGGGCCAGCTCCGGCGGCTATGCGCCTATTGCGCCCATTCTGTTTGCCAAGGCGCATGTGGATGGTTTTTATCTGGAGTTTGATGACGCCCGTTCCGGCGATTTTGCACCGCTGCAGTTTGTTGCCCCGGGCAAAAAAGTGGTGCTGGGCCTGGTGACCACCAAGTCCCCGGTGCTGGAGGATCCGGAGGCGGTAAAAGCGCGGATCGCCCAGGCAGCGGAGCTGGTGCCCCTGGAAAACCTGTGCCTAAGCCCCCAGTGCGGCTTTGCCTCTTGCGAGATCGGCAACAAGCTGACGGATGATGAGCAGTGGGCCAAGCTGAACCTGGTGCGCACTGTCGCCCGGCAGGTTTGGTAAGATCAAATTTATCAATAGCACACAAAACGGCAGGGGAGTCCTTGCCGTTTGTTTTATTTGTAAAAATGTCGGTCTGATGTAGGTATCGGAGCCTACAGATTAGAGTGCTCTTTGCAAGGGATCCAAATCGGTTGCAAAATCTCCGTACCCTTGCCACCGCCACCGAGTTTATGTTATACTTTAGGCAAGAGGTGATACGATGGAGATCAAGGACGCCCGTATAGACGGCGGCAATCCCTTTGACTGGGGGCGCACGGCAGCGGATTACGCCCGGTATCGAGATATTTATCCCCCGGAATTTTACCGTGCGATCTTGGATCGCGGCGTAGGATTGGCCGGGCAGCAGGTGCTGGATATTGGCACCGGCACCGGGGTACTGCCCCGCCATTTGTATAAGCACGGCGCTCATTGGCTGGGTGTGGATCCGTCCCCGCAGCAGATTGCAGAGGCACGGCGACTGTCAACCGGTATGAATATAGACTACCGGGTATGTGCTGCAGAGGCGGTGGACGCGCCGAACGGCAGCTTTAACGCGATCACCGCCTGCCAATGCTATTGGTATTTGGATCCGCCTCGGGCGGCTCGGCAGTTTGCCCGGTTTCTTTCTACGGGGGGCAAGGTGTTGCTGTTGGTGATGAACTGGCTGCCCTTTGAGGACTCCATCGCCAATGCCAGTGAGCAACTGGTGCTGCGGTACAACCCTTCTTGGAGTGGCGCCGGGGAGCAAGAGCAGCCCATTGTGCCGAATCCGGCATACAATACGGATTTCACTTGTACCTGTCAGCGTACTTGGCGGCTACAAGTGCCTTTTACTCGGGAGAGCTGGCACGGCCGTATGCGGGCCTGCCGCGGCGTAGGGGCTTCCCTGGCTCCGGGTGATTTACAGTCGTGGGAGCAAGAGCACCGGGCGCTGCTGGAGCGGATCGCACCGCCACAGTTTACCGTGACTCATTATGCGGCGCTGACTGAATTGACGAAAAAATAAAATGTCGGCCAATTTGACCTTTTGTGGTGTAATCTTCCCCTGATTTTGATTTTTTTATTGCAAGGCGGGGCAAAATCAGATACAATAAGGATAGAAAGGATGTGTGCCAATGAGCCAGATTTATACAATACCTTGTAACAGAAATGAAGATGTGTTTATCCACGCGATTCCCGGCCATTATGTAACCGCTTCCGCCCACCTGAATTACTATGTGGGCACCTCGGATATTAAGCATAATCGGGTGGTGTCTGTGGAGGCTGCCAAGCTGCTGGCCGAGTATTACAGCGTGCGGAATATGGATGTGGACACGGTGCTGTGCCTGTATGAGACCCAGGCGCTGGGTGCTTATATGGCCCAGGAACTGGCAAGCCCCAGCATGCTGGCGCCCAACCCGGACTTGCAGGTTTATGTGCTGGGTCCGGAGTATGACACCCAGGGTAATATGATTTTTCGGGACAATTTGCGCCGGATGATCCAGGGCAAGAATGTGGTGGTGCTCATCTCCTGTATCACCAGCGGCCGCACGGTGGAGCGGGCGGTACAGAGCGCCCGGTATTACGGCGGCAATGTGATTGGCATTTCTTCCGTGTTCAGTGCAGCCAAGGAACTGTGCGGGCTGGAGGTCAACACCCTGTTTACTCCGGAGGATCTGCCTAATTATTCTTATACAGCTGCCAAGGACTGCCCCATGTGCAAGGCCGGTCAGCCGGTAGACGCCATTATGAACGGCTACGGCTACTCCAAACTGTAAAATTTGGGTTGACAAAATCGGCGCGCGTGTTATAATAATCTTACTGAATATACAGTACCCACAAAAGACTGTGAAGCAGAAAAAGACCTGCGTTTTCCTGCACAGAGAGGCGGCGGACGGTGCAAGCCGCACAGGGAACATAGGTGCATAGCTCTCTGCGGAGTTGCTCTTCTGAATAGAAATCAATAGGAAGAGCCGTTTAACCTCGTTATCGGTTGAGGCATTGCTTGATGCCAAAGGGCAGATTTTTTCTGCTGAAGTAGGGTGGTACCACGCATAGATACTGCGTCCCTATCCATTGGGGGCGCAGTTTTTGTTTGTGCCTCCCCAACAGAGAAAGGAGAAACTGTGATGATGAACCAAGGCTACAAGAAGTATAAGCCCTTTACCCCCATTGATTTGCCGGACCGCCAGTGGCCCAACCGCGTGATCGACCATGCGCCCATTTGGTGCTCGGTGGATCTGCGTGACGGCAACCAGGCGCTGGTGGACCCGATGAATTTGGAGGAAAAGCTGGAATATTTTAAGACCCTGATTGCGGTTGGGTTTAAGGAGATCGAGGTGGGCTTTCCCTCTGCCAGCGAGACGGAGTATGAGATCCTGCGTACCCTGATCGACGGCCATTATATCCCGGACGATGTGACCATTCAGGTGCTGGTGCAGGCGCGCCCTCACCTGATCAAAAAGACTTTTGAGGCCATTGACGGCGCCAAGAATGTGATCGTGCATTTTTACAATTCCACTTCCACTTTGCAGCGCAAGGTGGTGTTTAAGACGGATATGGACGGCGTGATTCAGATCGCCGTGGACGGCGCCCGCCTGATCTATGAACTCACCGAGGAAGAGAAAAAGCGCCACCCGGAGATGAACATTCGCTTTGAGTATTCGCCGGAGTCCTTTACCGGTACGGAGATGGACAATGCGGTAGAGATCTGCCGTCGGGTGATGGAGGAGCTGCATATTACCAAGGAGAACCCCATTATCCTGAACCTGCCCTCCACTGTGGAGGGCTCCTCTCCCAACGGTTATGCAGACCAGATCGAGTATTTCTGCCGTCACCTGCCCAACCGGGACGCGGCCATTATCTCCCTGCACCCCCACAATGACCGGGGCGAGGGCGTGGCTGCTACGGAGCTGGCCTTGATGGCCGGTGCCGATCGTGTAGAGGGCACCCTGTTCGGCAACGGCGAGCGTACCGGCAATGTGGATGTGGTGACCTTGGCGCTGAATATGTGGACCCAGGGCGTGGACCCCAAGCTGGATTTCCACAACATCAATGAAATCAAGGAAGTGTATGAGCGCTGCACCAAGATGCAGGTGCCGCCCCGCCAGCCTTATGCCGGCGAGTTGGTGTTTACCGCATTCTCCGGCTCTCATCAGGATGCCATCAACAAGGGCAAGATCTATATGGAAGAAAGCGGCACCCCTTATTGGGAGATCCCGTACCTGCCCATCGACCCGGCAGATGTGGGCCGAGAGTATGAGCCCATCATCCGGATCAATTCTCAGTCCGGCAAGGGCGGCACTGCCTTTATTTTGGCCAACAACTATGGCATCAAGATGCCCAAGTCCATGCACCCGGAGTTTAGCGCCGTGGTACAAAAAGCCTGCGACGAGAAGGGTAAGGAACTGAAAGCGGAGGAGGTCTTTGACCTGTTCCAGCAGGAGTATCGCAATGTGTGCGGCCCCTACCGCCTGGTGAATTACAAGATCAGCGAGGAGAAGAACGAGCAGGACGATCTGACCCATGTGCATTTCTCCGGCGAGCTGAAATACAAGGACAATGCGCCGGTGCAGATTGAGGGCAACGGCAACGGCCCGGTGGCTGCGTTCTGCGACGCTATGAACCAAACCGAGGTGGCCAGCTACCAGTTTGTGGATTACAGCGAGCACGCCATCTCCGTTGGCTCTGACTCCAAGGCCATCAGCTATATTCACTTAAAGAACCCACAGGGCAAGGACATTTTCGGTATTGGCGTCAGCCATAATATCGGTTATGCGTCCATGAAGGGCATTATCTGCGCCATCAACCGGGACCAGGCAGACACCATGCGGGACGATACCATGCCCGGCATTTTTGAGGTTTGCTAAGACAGAAAGGGCAAGAACATGAAAAATTACAAAATCACCGTGTTGCGCGGTGACGGCATTGGGCCGGAGATCGTGAACGAATGTATCAAGGTGCTGGACAAGGCAGGGGAGAAGTTTGGCTTCTCTTTTGACTACAATGACCAGCTATTGGGCGGTTGTGCCATTGATGCCACCGGCGTGCCTTATCCGGCAGAAACGGCGGCAGCCTGCAAAGCATCTGACGCGGTGCTGCTGGGCGCTGTGGGCGGTCCTAAGTGGGACGACCAGCCGGGCAGCAATCGACCGGAAAAGGGTCTGCTGGCCATTCGTGAGGACCTGGGTCTGTTTGCCAACCTGCGCCCGGCCAAGATCTTTGCCCCGCTGAAGAGTGCTTCTCCCATTAAGGAGGAGATTATCGGCGACGGGTTGGACATTCTCATTGTGCGCGAGCTGACCGGCGGCATTTACTTCGGCGACCGCGGCACTTATGAGGAGAACGGCGTGGTGGGCGCGTATGATACGGAGCGCTACACTTACCCGGAGATCAAGCGCATTGTCAAGGCCGGTTTTGAGTATGCCATGAAGCGGGACAAGCGGCTGACCTGCGTGGACAAAGCCAATGTGCTGGACAGCTCCCGCCTGTGGCGTAAGATCGTAGAAGAGACCAAGGCGGATTACCCCCAGGTGGAGGTGTCCTATATGTATGTGGACAACTGCGCTATGCAGCTGGTGTGCAATCCCAACCAGTTTGATGTGATCGTCACTTCCAATATCTTTGGCGATATTCTGTCTGACGAGGCGTCTATGATCTCCGGCTCCATCGGTATGCTGGCGTCTGCTTCTCTGGCAGAGGGCACCTTTGGCTTGTACGAGCCTATCCACGGTTCCGCACCGGATATTGCCGGTCAGGGCAAGGCCAATCCGCTGGCAACCATTTTGTCCGGCGCCATGATGCTGCGCTACACCTTTGGCGAGATGGAGGCTGCCCAGGCTATTGAGGACGCGGTGGATCAGGCACTGACCCAGGCCCGCACCCCGGATATTTACGAGGAGGGCTTCCGTCCGGTGACCACCGCCCAAATGGGCGACTTGGTGGCCGGCCTGCTGTAATCATTTGGCAAATCAAAGGACCGATACACGGTGTATCGGTCCTTTTTTATGTGCTTGCGGTGTTTTATAATATTACATCGGTTATAAAATTCCTGTAGGGTGGGGACTTGCTTCCGCCGGTATTTATGCACATCCACATACAAAAGACCGCCCCGGATGATCCGAGACGGTCTTTTATGGATTCCGGTTTTTACTTTTCCACGACTTTACCGCCGTTGTTGGCAGAGGCGTAGCCGATCCAGCTGCGACCGGGGTTCAGCTTTAAGGGCTGACCGTCGGTGGTGGTCAGGGACAGCTTGCCGTCCTTTTTGCTCCACTTGATCTCGGTGTAGGTGCCCTGAGAAGCCAACACACCCTTGCCGCCGGCCAGATCGTAGTTGCAGTAGGTCTCGCCCTTACCGCTGCCTTTGTAATTGGCCTTAGTGGTGTAAGAGGTGTTGTCAAACAGCACGATCAGGTTCTTCATCTTTACATCCGTTTCATAATCGGTGCTGTGGTACATTTGGTCATCGCTTTTATAGGTCCAGTCGCGGGTGCGGGTGCGATTAGAGAAGGTCAGCGCCAGTGCGTTGCAGGGATCATCACCCACGGCAGTTGCCTTTTTGTTAAAGTCGAAGGTGGTAAACTTGGCCTCGTTGACCTTGGTGCGGATCTTCTGCTCTTTCAGGGCAGAGGCAATTTTTTTGCCTCGCAGCACACCGGTGTGCTCGCTGGCTACATTGCGGGTTTGATCTCTGGTAAACAGATCCACCTTGCCACTGTAAGTCATCTGGTTAATGTGGTCCACATTGTCCTGGTCAAACACGGTGTTGGCGCCTACATAGTTGCCTTTGCTCTTGCTCTGACCCCAGTGGATAAAGACGGCGTCAAACATCTCGGAAAAGCGAATGTACGGCGGGCGGGCGCTGCGCATAGGGCCGATCTTGTCCGGCACAGAAGTGTAGTCGGCAAAGAGCCACAGCATACGGGTCTCGCCGCCTTCCACTTCGCCCTCTACGATAATGTCCGGGGAATTGATCCCCCACTGGGGACGGGCGGCCTGGGCGTTCTCTACCACCAGGGCCACCGGGCGCTGGCCTACCGCGTCCTCATTGTAGTCGTTCTCACCGGTAAAGGGGTTCACCACGGCCACCGGTGCCTGGGTGGTGGCTTCGGTAGCGGCATTGGTCACGCCGGAGGTTGGCTCCTCGTTTTTGCCGCGCACCACGCCAAAGTAAATGCCCAGGGCCACGGCAATCACAACCACAACGGCCACAACGGCAATAATGATTTTCTTTTGCTTATCGTTCTTCTTCATTTCTTCCTCCGGATATTCATCGTCACCAAGGGGTCGGGTCGGGGGCGTGTAGGTTGCCTCTGCCCGGGTCTCCTCCGTGCCGGAAAATACATTGGTATATACATCTTCTCTGCCGTCTGCGGTGGGTGTGGTCTCCGGCATAGCGGGGGCGGCCGGTGTTTCCTCTGCTGCCTCTGTGGGCAGGGTGGGATTCTCCGGCAAATCCTTCGGCGCAGGCGTGGGGGCGTCTGCGTGGTCAAACAGCGGCATATCTACGGTCTGAGGCGGCTCCGGCTCTGGGGGCGCATCCTCTGTGTGCGGGTTTTGGTGGTTCCGAATTTCGTTCAGAATATCATCCAGCTCATCGGAATCATGCATAAAACTCCTCCTCTCACAACAATGTTGTCACCTTATTTTACCATAACTGCCGTCGGATTTCACTATATTTTTTGATTTTTATTGATTTGGCACGGGCATTATAGTAAAATAGGAGCCACGGAGGGACCTTTTTATGGCAAAAACAATCCCTATGATCATTACGAATTCGGACATTTTGGTGAAGGATCGGGACACGGACGATTTTAAGACCTTCTCCCTGCCGGGCACGCCGGTGGTGGCCAATATTCCTTTTTATCATCATTATGCCGCCAAGATCAGCGAGACCCAGCATTATTTTAAGGAATTCATCAAGAGTATGTACGGCAAAAAGCTGTCCAAAAACATTTTGGCAATCCTGGTGCCGGACGATACCACCGCGCTGGAATCTATTTTTATCAACGAGCTGTTTCTCAATTCCGACGCCTGTAAGGCAGTGGCGCAGATGAAAATGGGACAAGCTCTCTCCAAGACAGACGAAAGCTATGTGAGCATCTCCAAATCCGGGCGCAATCTGGTGCTGCTGTATGTGAAGAACAACGAGGTAATCGTCAGCCGGTATTATGATGCAAACGGCTATGATCCGGCTGTGGTGAAGGCGGACGCTGCTCGATTGCATATTGATATTGAATACAAGCAAGTGCCGGTGTATGTGAATAATTTTAATATGAATATGGACGAGTTCTTGGATATGGGAACGGTTATTTCGCCTAAGGATTTTATGGAAAAAATTGCCGCCGTGGATGTGGCCAAGCTGTGAGTAAATACAGCGCCCCTGTGCAAACTATTACCGGTGCCGCGGCACCGATTGCACAGGGGTGATTTTTTATGGCGAAGAAGAACAAAAAGGAAAAACGGCAGAGAAAGGGCAAGGAAGTCATTGACCTGACCTCCTATATCAGCCCGGAGATGTTGCAGGCAGATGTGGACGGCAGTTACACCGGCGTGCCGCGGGAAACTTATTATGAGGACATTCCCGCAGAGCCGGTACAGGATGCGGACGATCTGTAAAGTGCAAAAAAGCGCATTGCAAGCCTTGCAATGCGCTTTTCTCTTTGTACTTATTTCTTCTTGAACTTGTCAAAAAAGCCTTCTTTAGGCGGGTTCTTGGGGGGCGTGTAGCTTTTATCAAAGGTACGCAGCAGTTCCTTTTGCTCGTGCGTCAGACCGGTGGGAATATCTACAATGATCTGTACATATTCATCGCCTTTGCCTACACTGTTCAGCCGCTGAATACCTTTACCCTTCAGCTTAAACACGGCGCCCGGCTGTGTACCGGCAGGCATATTGTACTTCACATTGCCGTCCAGGGTGGGCACCTGTAATTCTGCGCCCAGGGTGGCTTCGGTAATGCTCACATGCTTGTTGTACCATACATTATAGCCGTCTCGGGTAAAGTCCTTGTGCTTCTTGATCCGCACTTCGATGTGCAGATCGCCGGCAGGGCCGCCGTTCATACCGGCGTCGCCGTTACCGCGCACGGTCACAACCTGGCCGTTATCAATCCCGGCGGGAATGTTGATTTCAATTTGCCGCGCGGCACGCACCTTGCCTTTGCCGCCGCACTTTTTGCAGGGGTCGTCTACGATTTTGCCCCGGCCGCCGCAGCGGGAGCAGGTGTGCTGGCTGTTCATTACACCGAAGGCAGTGCGCTGCTGTACATTGACTACGCCGCGTCCTTGGCAGTCCGGGCAGGTCTTGGGACTGGTGCCTTTCGCCGCACCGGTGCCGCCGCACGCAGAGCAATCCTCGACCCGCTGGGTGCTGACGGTCTTTTTGCAGCCTTTGGCTGCTTCTTCAAAGGTCAGGGTCACAGACGCCCGCACATCCCGGCCACGCACCGGCGCGTTGGGGTTGCGCCCGCCAAAGCCGAAGCCGCCGCCTCCACCGCCAAAGATGGAGGAGAAGATATCGCCCAGGTCAATGTCGCCGCCGTCAAAGCCAAAGCCACCGCCGCCGTAGCCGCCCTGTCCGGCGCCGTAGTTGGGGTCAACCCCGGCAAAGCCGAATTGGTCGTATCGGGCTTTCTTTTGGGGATCGCCCAGCACCTCATAGGCCTCGTTACATTCCTTGAATTTGGCCTCGGCCACCGGGTCGTCCGGATGCAGGTCCGGGTGGTACTTCTTGGCGGTTTTGCGGTATGCTTTTTTGATCTCATCCTCCGAGGCGCCTTTGCTTATGCCCAGCACCTCGTAGTAATCTCGTTTTTCTTCAGGCATAGTAGCCTCCGTCGTTTAGATTTCAGTATAGATAACGGCATAGGCAGGCGGCAATACTGGTGTATTACCGCCTGCCGCCGTTCCTGAGAGGGGATTAGTTATCGTCCACCTCGGTGTAGTCTGCGTCGGTGTAACCGGCGTCATTGCCGCCCTGTGCTGTATCTGCACCGGGTGCTGCGCCGGGCTGAGGGCCCTGCGCACCCTGGGTGGCTTCATAGATCTTTTGAGACACCTCATAGAACTTGTTGGTCAGGTCCTCCTCGGCGCTCTTAATGGCGTCCGTATTGTCGCCCTTCAGCGCTTCCTTCAACGCGTCCAGCTTGGTGTTCAGCGCGCTCTTGTCGTCATCACTGAACTTGTCGCCGTTCTCGCTGAGCAGCTTCTCGGTCTGGTAAACCATCTGGTCTGCGTTGTTGCGCAGGTCTACGGCCTCTCTCTTCTTCTTATCCTCGGCGGCGAACTGCTCTGCTTCCTTCACTGCCTTGTCGATGTCGTCCTTGCTCATGTTGGAGGAGGCGGTAATGCTGATGTGCTGCTCCTTGCCGGTGCCCAGGTCCTTGGCGCTTACATGCACAATGCCGTTGGAGTCAATATCAAAGGTCACTTCGATCTGGGGCACACCGCGGCGGGCGGGCATAATGCCGTCCAGGTGGAACATACCCAGGGGCTTGTTGTCCTTGGCAAACTCACGCTC
>ENA-OQHR01001522-OQHR01001522.1-human-gut-metagenome-genome-assembly--contig:-NODE-1522-length-11196-cov-4.501394_pt1 | contig 11196 bp, 7 predicted proteins | sample MGYA00242566_ERZ504725 | MGnify/ENA primary metagenome ERZ504725 (study PRJEB26092, sample SAMD00036217) | human gut metagenome | host: Homo sapiens | study: EMG produced TPA metagenomics assembly of... | reverse complement strand
ACAGTTGGGCGCAATGGGCTTGCCGCATTCCTTGCAGAGGGTCTTGGTGCACTTGTAGACACTGACAGGGCCAAGGCTGGTGAGCTGGCGCAGCTTCAGGCCGTCCAGACCGCCGTTGGAGCAGGCGGCAACGCAGACCCCGCACTCGCTGCACTTCCACGGCGTGATCACCGCGCGGGTCTGGCCGTCGGGCAGGTCCTCAAACTTGATGGCACCGCTGCGGCAGCTCTTCTCACACCGGCCGCAGGCAAAGCACTTCTGGGTGAAGTTGGGCAGGTGGTAGCCATAGCGCAGGGGCGTTTCGGACACCGCCTTGAGCTGCTTGGTGTACTGGTGGAGCAGCAGCCGGAAATCCTGGCTGCTCTCGTCCTCGCTGCGCAGGCCGGGCAGCATCCGCAGCAGCTGCTTGGTGCCCTTTTTGGAGCCGGAGGTCACCTGCTCCATCATCTCACGGCGGGAATACTCCTTGACGTGGAAGGGGGCATCGTCCGGCTCGTATGCCAGCGTGAACCGGGCCTCGAACAGGGGCTGGCCGAAAAACTCCACCAGCCGGGTCAGAACGGCACGCAGATGCTCGGCGCAGACATCGTTCTCGCACTCGCCGCAGGGGGTCAGGTCGAGGACGATCTTCTTGTTCAGGGCAAGGTAGGCCAGCGCTTCCCACGAATAGGCCGAGACGCAGGTGCGCACCACGGTGTTCTTGCGGGTGGATCTTTCGCAGCCGATCCAGATGGTGTCGCCATCGCTGTCGGCAGGGGAGATATCCCGCTGCACCTGCTCCGGCGAGGGAGCAATGCAGCCCGACCGGCAGGCCGAGACGCACAGGCCGCAGTCGGTGCAGGGATCCCAGTCCTTGACGAGGTTGGGGCGGGTGAAGATCTCATCACCATAGGGGCAGATATCCTTGCAGGCTGTGCAGGGGGTGCGGTGGGGGTGCAGGTTCCAGCACTGCTTGCGGTTCACCTCGGGGTGGGTGGTCTTCATCAGCGCATCCATGGCGTAGCGCGTAAAGATACTCATAGGATCACTCCTTTTCAGGGTCCATCACCGTGGTGATGTCGGCGTTGTCCAGCAGGAAGCGCTGGACTTTCTGTGCAACCAGTGCGGCGGCAAGGGTGTCCGGGCTCAGCACCCGGCGGATGTCGGCCTCCGGGGTGTCCTGCAGCTGGGACAGGCGGCGGTACTCGTTGTTGACCTCCAGCGTGCTCACGGTGATGTTCTCGGCCTCGGCAATGGAGCGGGAGGCCAGCATGGAGCGCAGGTTCCGCTCGGCAGCATCACGGTAGCCTGCCCGCAGGGCGGCAGCAGTGGTGTGGCTGTTCTTGCAGTGCTTTTCCAGGGTGATGTTGCTGCGGGAGAGCCGCTGCTCCAGCATCCGCATCTCATTGTCGGCGGTGCGGTCCAGCATGGCTTCGGGCAGGTCCACGGTCAGGTTGGCACCGGCCTTTGCCAGCAGTTCCTGCCCGGCGGCGCGGTCGGCGGCATCTTCGTGGATCTTCCGCTTTTTGGCCCGCACGGCCTCGCGCATGGCGGCAAGGTCTGCATAACCCTGTGCCCGGGCAAATTCCTCGTTCAGCTCCGGGGTGGTCTTTTCGGCCACGGAGTGCAGCTTGATCTCAAACTGTGCGGTCTTGCCGGAGAGCTCCTCCACCCGGAACTGCTCCGGGTAAGTGAAATCAAAGCGGAAGGTCTCGCCAGCGGTGTGGCCGTAGATGGCATCTTCGGCGGCGGGCATCAGCTTGCCGTCCCCCAGAACCACCATCACCTTTTCCATCCGGCTGTCGGGGATCTCCTCCCCGTCCATGAAGCCGGCAAAATCCAGCAGAACCCGGCTGCCGCGCCTGGCGGGGGCGGTGGAGTTGTGGTAGACGGAGCGCATCCGGGTCTGGTGGACCATCTCCTGGTCAATGGTCTTTTCCGAAAGCGGCCGCACATGGCGGGTGACAGCCAGCCCCTTGTACTGGCCTAATTTTACTTCCGGCAGATTTTTTGCATTGTTGGACATATCGTTTTACTCTCCTTTTATAAACCATGAACAGCCAGCCAGTTTTCCACAACTGCGGAAAACATTTCTGGGTATTTGGCGTTTTCAGCATCAAATTCATGGAGATAGGTCTCCACTTCCTCACGTGTCACGGGAGTGGTGCGTTCCCAGATCGTGAACACCGTGCCGTTGCCCATATCGAAGGTCGCAACTTGCTGGTGGGTAGTCTCTCTCAGCTGAAGAAAAACGGCGTTGAACCGGTGGCCCAGTTCCGTGTCCGGAGCCAGTGAGAGGGGGAACGGGTCTGCAGTTACCACATATCTGGCATCAAAGAAACCGGTGGGGAAAGAGTGGGTGCCCGGCACCGAGAAGCTGTCCGGCAACTTGCCGTCCAGTGCATGGTTGGGCAGGTCACAGTTCCGCAGGTGGCCGGGATTGTAGAGCATGTCATCCGGGATCATATAGGCGACCTCGCCCTCCCCCAGATGTTCAACCAGCCATTGTGCCATGGCCTGGATCTGCGGTTTGTCCTTGCGGTCATAGGTCAGCTCGTCCAGCCGCTGATACTCAGCAAGGTCTGCCGGGTGGAACGCATGGATAACGAACTCTGGCAAGGCCATGACAGTGAGCGGGGAGCACCGCACCGACACGGCGAACAACAGTGTAAAGACCCAGAAACAAAGCTTTGGTATTTTGAAATGCTCGATACTCTCTGCCAGACCCGCCGCACCGCAGAGAAACAGAATGACATAGGCGGGCACGTACAGCAGCATCTGGTGGGAGCCAGAATTCTGCACTCGGGTAAACAAGAGCATACTGAGCATCAGCTCACACAGCGCCAACACAGGCAGGCTGGGCTTTTTCCGCTTGACGCAGAGCCATAAACCAAACAGGATCAAAATAAGGTTCAGCAGGCCGGTGCGCATGGCATGATAATAGAGCTCTACTGCAATGCCGCCGACGTTATAGTACGAATAGCGGTCGGAGTAGTTGAAAGCCAGGATCTTGCTGACCATGGGCCAGAGCAGGACCACCATTGCTGCCATGGCGCAGACACCAAACAGGATGAGGTTGCGTACTCGGCGCAGGGCAAGGCCCTTTTGGCCCTGTTTTGCGAGCTTTGCACTGCTTACAAAGAGCAGAAGCGCATAGGAAAAATAATAGCCCACCACAAAATATAAGTACCAGCGGCGGCTCAGGATAACCGCGGCCGTTGCCAGGAAGATGAGCACGAACCGCCCCGGCTCCAGCTTTTCAAAACGGTAGTCCAATGTGAGGAGCAGAATGGCAAAAGCGAAGATCAGACCGAACCAGTCCGGCTGTGCCAGCATAGCGCTCATTCGCAGGAACGGATAGGTCAGCACCCAGGAAAAGCCGATGATAAAATACCAGAACTTATTCCTGACCTCCAGAATCTGCCCGATTTTGATCGTGAGACCAGCCAGCATCAGCATAAGGCTGGGGAGCACACAGAAAACCTGCGCAAAAGCGTAGCTGTCACCCGTTTTTGCGGTGAGGCAGAACGGGAACTCAGTGAACAAGGTGATGAAATTGGTGTAATCTTCGGAAAATGTGCTTATGATATACTTAAAACCGGCCACTGGACCCAGCGCAAAAGCCGCTTCGGTATTGAACTGCTTCTGAATGTAGTTCACATAATCCCAGGCGTAGATGAACTGCCGCCGACCCAGCGCCCAATAGAAGTAGAGCACAGCTCCGGCCCAGAAGGCGATGATGGCTGCGCGGTGGAAGAAGTCCAGCTCCACACCGGCAGTGTGCAGCACCCACAGCGCGCCGTAGAACAGCACACAGCTGCACCACAGGCTCACCAGCGGGAAGAACGCCGCCGCAGTGGGGAACAGCAGGCCCACCAGCACCAGCAGGAGTGCTCCGGCACCCAGCCCGATGCCGCCCTTTGCCCAGGGCGAAAGGGTCTTCTTTTCAGAAAGTATCGTTAACATTGTACATGCTCCTCGGTTTTGAACCACAATATTACAGTTTACAGTATAATGGTTCCGGGCGGCGCAGGCAAGAGGGCAGGCCCCCCGGAAGATAAAATATCCCGCCTGCATTTCAGCAGACGGGATATTTTGAATGCGATATTACTTTTTGGAATTCTGCTTTGCCGCGATGGTGGCCTTGCGCTTCTGGGCGGCGGCCTTGCGGGCAGAGGCCTGCGCGGCCTCCGGGTGGGGAGCCTCCGGCGTGATGCGGTACATCCGGCTGCCCATGGCAGGCAGATCCACGCTCAGGGTGTAGTCCCGGCCGTACACGCCGCCATCGGTGGTATGCAGGTGTCTGGTGCGGCTGCGGTCCGCACCGTTCCAGCAGGCAGCCTCGCTGTTCAGCAGCTCATCGGCGGCGCAGGGGTACTGGAAGTAGAGCGGGAACTTTTTGTGGGCGGTATTCTGGGTATTCATCACACAGAGGATGGTCTGGCCCGCGCCCTTCCGCAGCCAGGCGTACACGCCTTCGTCCCGGCTCTCGCAGGCGATCCACTCAAAGCAGTTCGGGTTGTATTCGCCATCGTAGAGGGCGGGTTCGGTGGCATACAGGCGGCCCAGCTCGGCAAAATATTTCTGGAAGCTGTCGTGGAAGGGATACTTCATCAGGCCCCAGTCCAGCTCCTTTTTCTCATCCCACTCCCGGAAATGCCCCAGCTCATTGCCCATAAAGTTCAGCTTTTTGCCCGGGTGGGTGTACATGTAGAAGTAAAGGGTGCGCAGCTGGGCGCATTTTTCCTCGTAAGTGCCCCACAGCTTATCAATGATGGTCTTTTTGCCGTGCACCACCTCGTCGTGGCTGAGTGCCAGCAGATACAGCTCATTGTAGAAATACTGCATACTGAAGGTCAGCTTGTGGTAGGCATCGGGCCGCTCACCAAAGGGCGTGGCAAAATAATCCAGCGTGTCGTGCATCCAGCCCATGTCCCACTTATAATCGAAACCGATGCCGTCGTAGCGGGTGGGGGCGGTGACCTTGAGGAAGTTGGTGGAGTCCTCGGCGGTGTAGATGCCGGTGGGCCAGCGCTCGTTCAGGCCGTGGTTCAGGTTCCGCAGGAAGGTAACAGCGCCCTCGTTCACGCCGCGGTTGGGGTCGCCCTGCCAATAAAGGGCACGAGAGATGGCATCCATCCGGATGCCGTCGCAGTGGTAGACATCCATCCAAAGGGCAGCGGCGCTGTTCAGGAAGCTGCACACCTCCCGGCGGTAATAGTTGAAGTTGCAGGTGCCCCACTCGCTGTGGCCCACATCGCTGTCGTACTCGTAGAGGTGGGTGCCGTCAAAGTTGGCGAGTGCGTCGCCGTTGGCGGCAAAGTGGACGGGCACAAAGTCCATGATGACACCAATGCCCATCCGGTGGCAGGCGTTGACAAAGGCCGCAAAGTCGGCAGGGTCGCCGTAGCGGCTGGTGACAGAGAAGTAACCGGTGGTCTGGTAGCCCCAGCTGCCGTCAAAGGGATGCTCTGCCAGCGGCAGCAGCTCCACATGGGTGAAGCGGTGATCCAGCAGCCAGGGGATCAGCTCCCGGGCCAGCTCCCGGTAATTGTACCAGCCGTCCGAGCCGTCCTCACGGGTGGTGTTGGGCTTGTGCTTCCAGCTGCCTGCATGGAGCTCGTAGATGTTCAGGGGCAGGTTGCGGCACTTGTCCCGCCGCTCCATCCAGCTGGAATCGTCAAAGGCAAAGTCCATCCGGGCCAGCCTGCTGGCCGTGCCGGGCCGCAGCTCGGTGGAAAAGGCGTAGGGGTCAGCCCGCATCACGGTGCTGCCATCCTTGCCGTGGATGCGGTATTTGTACAGCTCTCCCTCGGCAAGGCCGGGCACAAAGCCGCTCCACACGCCGGTGTCGGCCTTCTGCATGGGAACGCCCGGCCCCCAGCCGTCAAAGCCGCCGCAGATCTCCACAGCCACAGCACCCGGGGCCCACACGGCAAACCGCCAGCCCTCCTGCCCAAAGTCATCCCGGCAGGGGTGCGCGCCCAGCACACGGTAGGCATCAAAGCATTCGCCCGCAAAGAACGAGCGGTCGATGGTGGGAAAATTCATGCAGATTTCTCCTTTTCTCAACGGGATACACCCGGTCATATTTACCAATAATTTTTGATCAAAATCGTCACACTTGCTGATTTTAACAGAGACTATGCGGAAAATTTATCAAACATCCACACAATTGGCGGAGTTTGTGGTATACTGAGCCTGCCGCTGCTGGGCGGCAGAAGAAATGATATGGGAGAGAGTAACTATGGCATGGTATGATACCGCAGTTTTTTATCACATTTATCCGCTGGGCCTGTGCGGCTGTGCGCACGAAAACGATGGCCAGCCCACACCGGGCGCGTTCGCAAAGCTGAACGCCTGGGCCGAGCACGCCTCCAGAGATCTGGGCTGCACGGCCATTTATATCGGCCCGCTGTTCGAGAGCGGCTCCCACGGCTATGATACCATCGATTACCGCCGGGTGGACCGCCGCCTAGGCACCAACGAGGAGTTCAGGGAGTTTGTGGCCAACTGCCACGCCCGGGGCCAGAAGGTCATTGTGGACGGTGTGTTCAACCATGTGGGCCGGGATTTCTTTGCCTTCAAAGACCTGCAGGCCAACCGCGAGAACGCCCGCTATAAGGACTGGTTCTGCGATGTGAACTTCTGGGGCAACAACGAGTACAACGACGGCTTTTCTTATGGCAACTGGGGCGGCTTCAACCTGCTGGTCAAGCTGAACCAGCGCAACCCCGAGGTGCAGAACTACCATTATGATACCATCCGCTTCTGGGTCGATGCATTCGACATTGACGGCATCCGGCTGGATGCAGCGGATGTGCTGGACTTCGACTTTATGAAGGGCCTGCGCCGCCTTGCCAACGAGGTCAAGCCTGAGTTCTGGCTGATGGGCGAGGTCATCCACGGCGATTACAGCCGCTGGGCCAACCCTGAAATGCTCCATTCCGTTACCAACTATGAGCTGCACAAGGGCCTGTGGAGCGGCCACAACGACCACAACTATTTTGAGATCGCACACACCATGCGCCGCCTGCAGGGGCTCTGCCACGACACCCGGCTTTATACCTTCTCCGACAACCACGATGTGGAGCGCCTGCCCAATAAGCTGCGGAACAAGGCGCACATCCGGCACATTGCAATTCTAGTATATACGCTTTGGGGCATTCCGTCCATCTATTACGGCTCCGAATTTGGCATCGAGGGCAAAAAGGAGTGGGGCAGTGACTGGCCCCTGCGCCCCTGCCTGGAGCTGGACAAATTCCGGGATGACCTGACCACCAACCCCGTCACCAGTGTGTACGCTGCATTGGGCAGGCTGAAGGCCGAATACCCGGCCCTGAGCTGGGGCGAGGTGAAGGAGCTCCAGCTGACCACCCAGTGCTATGCCTTTGCCCGGGTGCTGGATGGAAAAGCCCTGGTGGCTGTATTCAACAACGGTGACAGCCCGGCTGAGATAGAGTTCCAGCTGCCGGTGGAAGCCAACGCTGCAACAGACCTGCTGGCCGATACCGTGGGTGCGGAGAATGTGATGACCAGCCTTGCATCTGGCCGGATGAAGGTCCAGCTGCCCTCCAATTACGCCACGGTCCTGCGTCTGGATTGACAGGACACCTGTCATGCACTATTATAATAGGGAAAAATGCTGACAGGGGGAACAACAATGAACGCAGCACAGCGCCGGGAAAAGATCTTGCAACAGCTCCATGGGGCCAGCGCACCCATCAGTGCCAGTGCACTGGCCGCAAAGCTGGGGGTCAGCCGCCAGATCGTGGTGGGGGACGTGGCCCTTCTGCGGGCAGGCGGGGCCGAAATCGAGGCCACCCCGCGCGGGTATCAGTTCCCCCCGACCCCCGGCGGCTACACCGGCATCCTGGCCTGTGTGCACAGGACCGCCGATGAGATGCGCACCGAGCTTTACACGGTGGTGGATCAGGGAGGCGTGGTGGTCGATGTGGCGGTGGAAAACCCGCTTTACGGCGAACTGCGGGGCAATCTGAACCTCGCCAGCCGATACGATGTGGACACCTTTATCACCCAGGCAGCCAATACCCCGGAGTGCCTGCTCAGCCGGATGACCGGCGGCGTGCACCTGCACACCCTCCGCTGCCCGGATGAAGAAACATTCCAGAGGATCGAAGCGGCATTGAGAGAGAAAGGGATTCTCTATTGATATTGTAAGAAAACTCGAACAAACTGTCTATCCCCGAAAAACGAAAAGCGTTGGATATCCAACGAAACAATGAAAGTGGTGGATTATTTTGGACATCCGCATTGAAAAGACTGACCGCGCCATCGAAAAGGCATTCATGGAGCTGCGTGCCCGCCAGCCGCTGGAGAAGATCAGGATCAAAGACCTGTGCACACTGGCCAAGGTGAACAAATCCACCTTTTATGCCCACTATGAGGATATCTATGAGCTGTCCAGCCGGTTGGAGAACAAGCTCATCCATGTCATTCTGGACAGTGTGCCCAATGTGGGGCTTACCGCTGCACACACAGAGCAGCTGACCCGTGAACTGTTCCATGCCTTTGTTCAGAACCAGGAGGCGGTGAACATCCTTTTCTCCGGGGCAAGGCAGGGGATCTTTGCCAACTGCATTGAAAAGGGTCTGCGAGACCGTCTGGCGGCCAAAGACCCCACCTTTGCAGCGGACCCCGACCGGGGCATCCTGCTTTCGTTCTGCGTGCAGGGCTGCTTCTATGCCTTTGCCAACAACAGCGGCCAGATGGACGTGGAACATCTGGTCGATCTGCTGGCTGTGATCGCCAAGGCGGCGCAAAGCCTGAACCGATGACAGAATGGTAATCATGAGAAAGGCTCCTGCGAAAGCAGGAGCCTTTCTCATTTAAAATACATGGAAACCGGTTCTTTTTATTGTTTCAATTCATGGCTCCGGCTTTTGTGAACATCTGTTCGACCTGCGCGGCGAGCAGGCTGTGCTCCGGCGCTTCCAGCAGAGGGTCTGCGGTCAGCAGAGCAGCGGCCTCGGCCTGCGCGGCGTGAAGGGTGCGGGTGTCGTTCATCAGGTCGGCGATCTGCAGGGTGGGCAGGCCGTGCTGTCGGCTGCCGAAAAAGTCGCCGGGGCCCCGGGTCTCAAGGTCGAACTGTGCCACGGCGAAGCCGTCTGAGGTGGAACAGAGGAACTTGAGTCGCTTCTGGACGCTCTCGGCGGTGTTGTCGCTGACAAGGAAGCACCAGCTCTCGGCGGCACCCCGGCCCACGCGGCCCCGCAGCTGGTGCAGGGCACTCAGGCCGTAGCGCTCGGCATTCTCGATGACCATGACGGTGGCGTTGGGTACATCCACGCCCACCTCGATGACGGTGGTGGATACCAGGGCATCCAGCCGGCCGGCCTTGAAATCGTCCATTACAGCGGCTTTTTCCTTTGGCTTGAGCTTACCGTGCATCAGGCCGACCCGGCGGTCGGGGAGAAGAGCTTTGGCAATGTCCTCGTAGTAACTCTTTACGGCGTTCAACCCGCCGTCCGGCGTGTCCTCGATGGCGGGACAGACGATATATACCTGCCGTCCGGCTCCGATCTCCCGGTCAAGAAAGCCGTAGAGATCCCGCCGCTTTTTTCCGGTGATACACCGGGTCTTGACGGGCTTGCGGCCCGGGGGCAGCTCATCAAGGATAGAGATGTCCAAATCGCCGTAGATCAGCAGGCCCAATGTGCGTGGAATGGGCGTGGCGCTCATCACCAGCAGATGGGGGTTCGCGGCCTTTTCGGCCAGCATCCCGCGCTGGCGCACGCCGAAGCGATGTTGCTCGTCCACCACAGCCAGACCCAGCCGGGCAAACTCCACGCCCTCGCTCAGGATGGCGTGGGTGCCCACCACAAGGTCGGCTTCGTCACTGCGGATAGCAGCCAGCGTGGTGCGGCGGGCGGCGGCCTTCATGCCGCCGGTCAGCAGGGCCACACGCATCCCGAAGGGGGCCAGCATCCGGTTCAGATTCTCTGCGTGCTGGGCGGCAAGGATCTCGGTGGGGGCCAGCAGGGCCGCCTGATATCCGCTGCGGATGCAGGCCCAGATGGCGGCGGCGGCAACCAGCGTCTTGCCGCTGCCCACATCGCCCTGCAAAAGGCGGTTCATGGAGGTGCTGCCGGACAGATCGGTCAGAATTTCGTCTACGGCCCGGCGCTGGGCACCGGTGGGGGAGAAGGGAAGCGCTGCCCAGAAGGGGGCCGGATCGAGCCGCTGCATGGGTGCACCGGTGGAGGCGCTGCCCCGGTTCTTCATCCGCCCAATGCCCAACTGGAGCACCAGCAGCTCCTCGTAGATGAGCCGCCGCCGGGCCGCAAAAGCCTCCTCCTCTGTGGCAGGGCAGTGGATGGCCCGCACGGCATCGGCCTTGGAGAGCAGGCGGTATTTTTTCAGCATCTCCTCTGGCAGCGGGTCGGGCAGGAGCTCCGCATGGGGGAGCAGCTGCCGGATACATTTTGCAATTACGGTGCTGGAAAGCCCCTCGGTCTGGGGGTAGACGGCCTCGAAGGGAGCGGCGGTGATCTGTGCCGCTGTGCGCACCTGCGGGTTGACCATCTGACGGCGAAGCATTCCGCCGGTCACGATGCCCTCAAAATAGTATTCCTGCCCCAGCTCCAGCTTCTGGGTGGCATAGGGATTGTTGAACCAGGTGATCTCCAGGCTGGAAACATCGTCCCCGGCGGTGATGCGCTCCATCCGCCGCCCGCCCGGCAGGATGCGCCCGGCAGGTTTGGCGAACACCTCGGCCTTCACCACGCACTCGGTGTCTGGCGGGGCCTCGGCAATGGAGTAGGGACGGGAAAAATCGATGTACCGCCGGGGATAGTGGCAGAGCAGATCGGCCAGTGTCACGATGCCCAGCTTCTCAAACCGCTCGGCGGTCTTGGGCCCCACGCCCTTGAGGTAGCGCACCGGCGTGTCCGGGGTCAGGGTGGTGTGATGTTCAGCGGGCATGGCAGGAGACTCCTCTCGTGGTTTTCTTTATTCTAGCACGTCCGGCGGCAAAAGAAAACAAAAAATCCCGGAAGCCGCAGCTTCCGGGAACTTTTGGAGGTGACGACCAGATTTGAACTGGTGGATGAGGGTTTTGCAGACCCTTGCCTTACCACTTGGCCACGTCACCATATTTAGGAGTGAATTTCCACTCCTGTTGGAGCGGCCGACGAGGCTCGAACTCGCTACCTCCACCTTGGCAAGGTGGCGCTCTACCAGATGAGCTACGGCCGC
>ENA-OQHR01001513-OQHR01001513.1-human-gut-metagenome-genome-assembly--contig:-NODE-1513-length-11248-cov-3.987647_pt1 | contig 11248 bp, 10 predicted proteins | sample MGYA00242566_ERZ504725 | MGnify/ENA primary metagenome ERZ504725 (study PRJEB26092, sample SAMD00036217) | human gut metagenome | host: Homo sapiens | study: EMG produced TPA metagenomics assembly of... | reverse complement strand
GTCAAGAACGAAGATGATCTCGATAAAATCGCAGCCATGGTTGACAGCCCGAGCAACGGTTTCACTATTTGCACCGGTTCTCTCGGCTCGAATCGTCAGAATGATATTCCCCATATCATCCGCAAATTCGGCAAGATGCAGCGCGTCAATTTCCTGCACATCCGCAACATCCAGGTCCATGAACCGTGGGTCTTCAACGAAGTGGCGCATAAATCGCAAATCGGCAATCTCGATATGTATGAAATCGTCAAAGCTGCCTACGATATCGGCTTCGATGGACCTATCCGTCCCGACCACGGCCGTATGATTTGGGGCGAAACAGGCCGCCCGGGCTATGGCCTCTACGACCGGGCCCTCGGAGCTAACTACATCTGTGGCTTATGGGATGCTATTAACCGCACGTGCGGTCAGTTATAAAAAAGGAGGAACTTACGATGTTGCATTTGAATCGGCAAAGCTTGAAAGAGAATAGTGCTGAATGGGAAAAAGCCGGTATTACTCTTTATTCTTACGATGATAAAGCGGTACAGAAAGCTACCCAGCAGACTCCACAGTGGGTACATTTTGGTGGCGGCAATATTTTCCGCGCCTTTATTGCAGCTCTCCAACAGCAGCTGTTAAATAAAGGACTGGCCAAGACCGGCATCATCACGGTCGAAACGTATGACGAAGAAGTCATCGAAAAAGTCTACCGTCCCTTCGATAACTTGAGCCTGGCCGTTACCATGTATGCCGATGGCCGTTTTGAAAAAGAAGTCATCGGTTCGGTTGTGGAATCTGTCGTCTGCCGGCCCGATTTCAAGGCAGACTGGCAGCGCCTGAAAGCTATCTTTACCAATCCTTCCTTACAGGTTGCCAGCTTCACGATTACTGAAAAAGGCTATAAATTGAAGGATTATGCAGGCAACTTCTTCCCGGCTGTGGCCGAAGACATGAAGAAGGGACCGGAACAGGCGACTAGTTCCATGGGCTGCATCGCTGCCCTGGCCTATGCCCGCTATCAGGCAGGCGCCTATCCCTTCGCCTTTTTGAGCCTCGACAACTGCTCTCACAATGGCGACAAAATCAAAGAAGCCGTCTTGACCTTTGCTGATGAATGGGCAGCCAATGGCGTTGCTGACAAAGGCTTCGTCGATTATGTCAATGATCCGCAGAAAGTCACTTTCCCGTGGAGCATGATCGATAAAATTACGCCGCGGTCTTCGGAAAAAGTCCAGCATTATCTCAAAGACCTGGGCTTTGGCGATACGGAACTGATTCATACGGAAAAAGGAACCTATGCCGCCTTCGTCAATGCTGAAAACGCACAGTATCTTGTCATTGAAGATACCTTCCCCAATGGCCGTCCGGCACTGGAACAGGCTGGTGTCATCTTTACCGACCGCGATACTGTCGATAGAGTCGAACGTATGAAAGTCTGCACCTGCCTCAACCCCTTGCATACGGCTATGGCCGTATACGGCTGCTTGTTAGGTTATACGCTGATTGCAGATGAAATGAAAGACTTGCAGATCAAGGGACTCATCGAAAAAATCGGTTATCAAGAAGGCTTGCCCGTCGTAACGAATCCGGGCGTCCTCAATCCGAAAGACTTCATTCAAGAAGTCCTCGAACAGCGTCTGACCAATGGCAATCTGCCTGATACGCCTCAGCGTATTGCTTCGGATACATCACAGAAAGTCGGTATCCGCTTTGGCGAAACCATCAAAGCTTATGGCGATAAAGCTAAAGATTTGGAATATATCCCCTTAGCCATTGCTGGTTGGTGCCGCTATTTACTGGCTGTCGATGACGAAGGCAAACCCTTTGAACTGAGCCCGGACCCCTTGCTGAAAGATTTACAGGCTGCCTTAGAAGGCGTTACTCTGGGAAATCTTGATTCGGCTAAAGGCAAATTGAAATCCATCTTATCCAATAAAGATATATTTGGAAGCAATCTGTATGAAGTCGGCTTGGGCGAAAAAATCGAAGGGTATTTCGATGAACTCATTGCTGGTCCTCATGCTGTGCGGAATACATTGGTTAAGTACGTGAAATAAATTGGGTCTTCACCTAGACTTATATAATTTTTTAGGAGGAATGTATGATGAAAGCCGTTGTTGTAGAAAAACCAGAAAAGATTACTGTTGTCGAACGAGCTATACCTGAAATTACGGATAACCAAGTTTTGCTAAAAGTTAAAGCTGCTGGGATTTGTGGTTCTGATGTAGGAATTTACCATGGGAAAAATGCTTTTGCTACCTATCCTCGTGTCGTCGGACATGAATTTGTCGGTGAAGTCGTTAAGGTTGGCAGTAAAGTAACGAACGCATCCGTAGGAGATCACATTGCTGTAGATCCCGTTGTTTCTTGCGGCCATTGCTATGCTTGCAACATTAATCGACATAATGTTTGCAAATCTTTACAAGTTATGGGTGTACATCGTGATGGGGGCTATCAGGAATACGTAGCTGTTGATCAGGAACAATTGAATCAGCTGCCTAAAGATATCCCTTGGGAAATTGCAGCAACGGTAGAACCGTATTCCATTGGGGCACAAGTAGCACATAGAGGTCGTTTGACGGGAGATGATACCGTTCTCATCTGCGGTGCAGGACCTATTGGCTTGATTATTTTGCAAGTCGCTAAAATGAAAGGCGCTAAAGTTGCTATCTTGGATATCGTTGAAAGCCGTTTAGAAGATGCAAAGAAAATGGGCGCGGATATGGTAGTCAATGGTAAAGAAACTGATATTGTAGATGCCATGAAAGAATTCACGAATGGCGAAGGGTTTAACTTGATTTATGAAGCTACAGGAAATGTTAATATTCTTCAGACTTGTATTCAGAAACTGCCCAGCCAGGCTGGCCGTATTGTTGTATTAGGCTTCTCTACTGTTGAATTCCCACTTCGGCAAGTGGATATCATGAGTAAAGAATTAGAAATTATTGGCACACGTCTTAATAATCATCGCTTCCCGGAAGTTATCAGCTGGTTTAAGGATAAAAAAGTTGATCCTAAATCTATTGTTACTAATACCTTCCATTTCACGGAAGCCGATAAAGCTTTTAAATATAATGACGAAAACCCTGACAAGGTTTTGAAGATTGTACTTACTTTTTAAGTCTTTAGACATACTAGTATGTTAGTATTCTAGAAAGGCGGGGTGCCAAGTGAGCCAAACTAATTCTTATCAAATTGAAACTAAGGAAATGATAAAAGTCGCAGCCAGTGGATGGTTGGGAACGGCTATGGAATTTATGGATTTCCAGCTATATTCTTTAGCAGCAGCCATTGTCTTTAATGAAATCTTTTTCCCGAATACTGATCCATCAATGGGGTTAATCATGGCCATGGGGACTTATGGTGCTGGGTATGTAGCTCGACTAGTTGGTGCATTTATCTTCGGACATATCGGGGATAAAATGGGACGTCGGACGGTCTTGTTTGTTACGATTACTTTAATGGGGTTAGCCTCAACGATGATTGGCTTCTTACCGACGTATCAAGAAGTTGGCGTTTTAGCACCTATTGGCTTGGTCATTTTACGTATTGTCCAAGGGTTGGGCGCAGGCGCTGAAATTAGTGGTGCTGGTGTTATGGTAACTGAGTTCTGTGAAAGGAAAAATCGAGGCCTTATCGCTAGTTTGGTTTGCTTAGGTACATCGTCGGGTACTTTATGTGCTAATTTAATTTGGACCATTATTTTGACTATGATGGATAAACAGGAAGTTATTGCTTGGGGCTGGAGAATTCCGTTCTATGCGTCCTTTGTAGTCATGATTGCGGCTATTTTAATTCGGATGTTTGTTAAAGAAAGCCCCGTTATGGCCGCTAAAAAGAAATTGTTGGAAGAAGAACGCGAAAAACAACTTGCTGGAGATATTCCGACGAAAGTACAGAAGAAAGGCAAGAAGAGCTTTATCGTTGCTTTGGCCTTGCGTTTTGGTCAGGCCGGCAATAGTGGTCTTATGCAGACTTATTTGGCTGGTTTTATTGTTACTGTATTGGCAATGCAGAAAACGGTTGCAACAGAAGCGAATATCATTTCTTCTTTTGTTTCGTTTTTGACGATACCTTTTGTGGGATGGCTTGGCGATAAGATTGGTCGTCGCAAAATGTATATGATTTTGTCGTTAGCTACGGCTATCTATGCAGTTCCTATGATGCTGCTGTTTGAAACGAAGGACCCTGTTGTTTTAACGATTGCCATGGTTATTGGATTGAATGTAGGCGTACAAGGGTTATTTGCTTTAGAAAATGTTACGATGGCTGAATTGTTTGGTGCCCGTCATCGTGTTACGGCCGTATCCTTGGCAAAAGAAATTGCTGGATTAGTTGCTACCGGTTTCGGCCCTATCATTGCCGCTGCTGCTGTTGCTGCCACGATGGGCAGCTGGATTCCTTTGGCTATCATGATTATTGTTTTCTCTCTCTAGTTTCTTTGGAGCCTATGTTTCTGAAGATACGACTGGCCGGGATCTCAATGAATTGGATGATGCTATGTAGTTTATGAATGGAAAAATAAATGGGTATGATGCGATGGCGTTATACTCATTTGTTTTATTCACAACGAAATGAGGATGCTTACTATGAAAAAAGTGCTTACTATCGGCGAAGCTATGGGTTTGCTGATTGCTGAAGAAATGGGACCGCTGGAAGAGGTGGAACACTTTTCCCGCCATGTCTGCGGAGCCGAATTGAATTATGCCGTCGGCATGGCTCGCCTGGGCAATGACGTGTCATACATTTCCAAGGTCGGCGTCGATCCCTTTGGGAAGTGTATCTGCAACTTCCTTAAGGCCAATGGCATCCACGACGACTACGTCTGGACTGATGATGACCACATGACAGGTTTCCAGATGAAGGAAAAAGTCCGAGAAGGGGACCCGACGGTCGCTAATATCCGCAAGCATACGGCCTTTTCCCACTTTCAGCCGGCCGACCTTTCCAGTATTGACTGGACCGGCGTCGACCACCTGCATGTCACGGGGATTCCCCTGGCCTTGTCGGAATCGTGCCGGGAAACGATTTATACGTTGATGATGCGGGCCCATGGCAAGGGCGTGCGTATTTCCTTCGACCCCAATCTGCGGCCTATGCTCTGGAAATCCCAGGAAATCATGGCCCGCGTCATCAACGACGCCGCCCAGTATGCTGACATCGTCATGCCTGGCCTCAATGAAGGCCGGATCCTGACGGGGATGGATAATGAAAAAGACATTGCCGGTTACTACTTGCAGCGCGGCGTCCAGACCGTCGTCATCAAGATGGGCGGCAGCCACGGGACGTATATCCGCACGGCTGACGGTCAGGAATACCACGTACCCAGTTATCATGTCGACCACATCGTTGATACGGTCGGTGCCGGTGACGGCTTTGCCGTTGGCTTTACCAGCGCTATCCTCGATGGATTGAACCTGGAAGACGCTGCCCGCCGCGGTGCTGCTATCGGGGCTATGGCCATTCAGGTCGCCGGCGATAACGAAGGATTGCCGACAAGAACCCAGTTAGAAGAATTCCAAAGGAGATAAATTATGGATAAATTAGATGTTGTTAAGAAAATTCAGGATATGGGCGTCGTTTCTGTCGTCCGCGGCAACAGCCCGGAAGAAGCGATGATGATGTCCGAAGCCTGCATTAAAGGCGGTGTTACGGCCATTGAACTGGCTTTCACGACGCCGCGGGCTCATGAAGTCATCGAAGCCCTTTCCAAGAAGTACGCCGACAACCCGGATGTTATCATCGGTGCCGGCACGGTCCTCGATGCTATTACGGCCCGCATTGCCATCCTCGCCGGTGCCAAGTTCATCGTGTCGCCAGCGCTGGATGTAGAAACTATCAAGCTCTGCAATCGCTACCGCGTCGCCGTCATGCCGGGGACAACGACCCTTAATGGCGTCATTACGGCTCTGGAATACGGTGCTGACGTCGTCAAAATCTTCCCCGGGGAAATCCTGGGCATGAAAGCCATCAAGGCCATCCACGGCCCCCTGCCGCAGGCTCCGCTCATGCCGACAGGCGGTGTCAACGTCGAAAACGCCGGCGACTGGATCAAAGCCGGCTGCGTCGCCGTCGGTGCCGGCGGTGCCCTCACCGGTGGCGGCAAGACGGCTGATGAAATCACGGCTACGGCCAAAAAATTCATCGCTGCTGTCCAAGCTGCTAGAAAGTAAAAGTTTATAGTACGGAGCTTGTAGTTTGTAGAAGATGGCTTTAAGTTTAAAACCATTCACTAAAAACTACAAACTGCAAACTTAATACTCAAAAAGGGCTTGTCGTCGTGCGACAAGCCCTTTTTTATCTGTTTACAACCAGAGGAAAATGTTTAAATGAAGAAAATACATAAAATAAAAATATGATAACTAAGCCAATGAAGGCATATTAAATGAAAATAAATTAGTTTAAAATAGTTCAACAAAATACAAAATTTGTAACCGTTGACTTTACAATTAAAATGTCGTATGATAAGGATGTAATCAGGGTGATTCTATCCTGGATATTTTGATTCGTCTTTTATAGGAGGTTTTTTGACATGGATGCAAAAACAGTAGAATTTGTTACGACGAAAACTCACGATTTGATGGCAGCTCCCAGCTGCAACCCGGCTTTGAAAACAGCAGCTCAGGCTTGGCTCGACGCCGCTGATAAAGATGCTGCTACGCCGGCTTATGTCGAAGCTCTGAAACAGGGCGTTTCGACAATTGACGAACTCCTGGCTTTCGCGGCTTCGGAACATGCCGTACAGCTCATGGGGGCTGATGGAGCTAAACAGCTCTTGGCTCATGCTAAAGACATTCAGGCTAAAGGTGCTAAATTCTGTGATTGCCCGGCCTGCTCGGCTGACTTGGCTATCCTCCGCGAATTGAAAGCCCTTTAAGGAGTCGTCCCTATGCAGATTTCCAGTCGGTTTACCATGGCCGTCCATACCTTATTGTGCATCGACTTTTTTGGCAAGACCGAAAAAGTGACCAGTGATTTCATTGCAGGCAGTGTAGGCACCAATCCGGTCATCATCCGCAAACTGCTCATCCAGCTCAAGGCAGCTGGCTTGATCCAGGTAAAGCGCGGGACCGGGGGGACGGCCTTGGAAAAGCCTTTATCTGACATCAGTTTATATGATGTTTACCATGCCGTAGACTGTGTCGGCAATGACTCGCTCTTTCATTTTCATGAACATCCTTGTCCCCAGTGCCCTGTAGGCAAGACGATTCATGCCGGCCTGGATGACAGGCTTCATGAAATACAGGATACCATGGAAGATAAGATGCGCAGCATTTCCCTGGCCGATGTGGCTGGGACGATGCACACGGCTTTTCAAAAAGAAGCTTGATTCTTCTATTAAGGAGAGACGACGATGGTACGATCCATCTTTTTCTTCGCCCAATGGCTCATTGCCCGGCGCAGGACCTGGCTCCGTATCCTTACCTGGATTACCCGCTTCGGCTATTGGCTGTTCATCCTTTATGGCCTGCTTGAGTGGTTCCGGCCGCGGCCGATAGCGGAACAGATTAAACGTCGGAAGACTTTAGTTTACTGCCTGTTTTCCGTCATCCCGGGATCTTCCGTTTCCTGGGTCATCGGGAAAATCTGGCATCGCCCCCGGCCTTTCGCCTGCGGCGATGCAGCGGCGCTCGTGCCGCATAAGGCCAACGCTTCCTTTCCCAGCAACCATTCCATGAACAGCCTGGCCATTTCCCTGATGCTCCTGGCCCGGCGCAATCCCTGGGGGCTGCCGGCCCTGGTCTGGACAGGCGTCCTGGCCTCGTCGCGGATACTCAGCGGGCTCCATTACGTCAGTGACGTCATCGGCGGCTTCTTCATCGGAGCTGCGGCCAGCCATGTCGTTTACCACAGTAAACGCTGTTCACAACTGGCTGATCACATCCTTTACTATTGGCATGTCGGGACTGCCGTAGTAGAGACCTGGTGGCGGAAATGCTGATGGAACAGAGTTTGTAGTTTGCAGACGATGGCTTTAAATTTAAAAACATTCACTACAAACTAAAAACTGCAAACTTAATACTCAAAAGGGCTTGTCGTCGTGCGACAAGCCCTTTTTTTACCACAGATTGTCTTCTTCGTTAAACTTCCATGTAAACGGTTCGGATGTGATTGTCATGTCCGGATCGTTTTTTATATCTTCTAAGCACGAGAGGGAACATTCGATGTCTTCCAGTTTCAGTGTATTCTTGATGCGGACGACTTTGGCCTGGTTCGGGTCGGTCAGGAAGGCATGGGCCATGGCCATTTCAATGGCGTCTTTATCGCTGTTGCCGTATAAAGGTAGAAGGGCCATGCGGAAGGACTTGGCTGTAATGCAGTTGGTGTATGCCGAGGAGAAGTCCATCTTGTTTACGAAGCGGTAGCTGACGATGTCGGCCATGCCGCAGCCGGCGCCGTTGCCATGGGAAGCTTCGGTAATGTCCAGGATGACGATACGTTCAATATCCGGTGCCAAGGCGCGGAAGGCCGTTTCCTGGCTGAATCGTTCTGTCCGGCCTGTGATGTTTGGGTCCATGCCGGTACCGCTGATTTCCTTGCCGATTTCGTCGACGATGAGGACGTCGATGTGGGGCAGCTTCAGGCGCGGCATTTCCGCTTTGGCCATGGTCTGTAAGGCCGCATCGCGTTCAAAGAATTTATCGGTCGGGATGACTTCCAGGGCGGCGATGTCGTCACTGGGGCTCTGGACCATGCCGACCGAGAAAACGACGTTTACATGCTGCAAGAAGGCTTTTGACACGCGTTCCAGGTTGGGGCCGAAGGAATCGTAGCCCCAGCCGTGGAAGGTCGAAGCGCCTTTGTGCTTGCCGCAGCCGATGCAGATCATCTTCAGCAAACCCGATTCGTGTTTATATTTAAAGTGCGTATGCGGTTTAATCTTGTTGAACAGGATGATGCCGTCGGCTTCATAGGCATTCTTGTCACAGTATACGGGGAAGCCGTCTTCCAGTGTGGCCACTTCGACGACGTCCATCGTCGACAGGACGGGGACGCCTAAATAGTCTTCGTTGATGCCGAACTGGGCTAAGTGCTCTTTTTGGCCTTCGGCCGTGGCCCCGGCATGACTACCCATAGCCGGGAAGACAAAGGGCTTGGCACCCCAGGCTTTGAGCTGATCGCAAAGAGCTTTCATGATTTCCTTATAATGCGGGAGCCCACGGCTGCCGGCAGTGATGCCGATGCGCTTGCCTTTGAGGGCTTCTGTCGTTGCCGTATCCAAGGTCAGGAGCTGTTTTTTCAGGACGCCGACGGGATCGGCCAGATCTGTATGAGGGAATGATTGATGGACTTTGACCATCTGCGGGATGACGATGCCATCGGTCAGGGATTGTTTGTCGAGTTTGGGAAAGAACAAAGAAAAGACCTCCTTTTAACGTGTAATCATAGGATTAATCTACGAGATACCCCTATTATACGCTGATATGGCAAAAGAAGAAATATGCAAAAAAAGCCCTCGTGCCACAAAATGTATTGTGCACGAGGACTTTTTTTGAGGATTTTGTCGAAATTTTAATGAAATTCTAATCTAAGCGGTAGATTTCCTACTTGCTTTCAGCATCTTCCGGGCTGAACTTGGTGATGAAGATGTGGCGGACGAAGATGACGATCATAGCGATGAAGCAGAGCAGGCCGAGGATGTCTGCCGTAGACTGGAAGTCTTTGCCGACCAGGGCCAGCGGATTTTCGCTGCCGCCAGAGGTGACGGAGACGACGATGAGCAAGGCGATGATGACGCCCATGAGGCTTTCGCCGACGATGAGGCCCGAAGCAAAGAGGACGCCGCGATGGTTGCAGGCTTCTACGTCTTCTTCTTCGTGGCCAGGGCTGCGGCGGGCAGCGCGGGCCTTCAAGGACTTATGGATGAAGTAACCCATGACCGAACCGATGACCAGAGGGATTTCCAAGGTCGGCGGCAGGTAAATGCCCATGCCGACGGCCAGTGGCGGCAGAGCCAGGGATTTCGTGTTTTTCGTCAAAATGAGGTCGATGATGATGGCGGCGATACCGACACCGACACCGAAGAGGATATAGTTCCAGTCGAGGCTGGCACTGAAGATACCTTGGGCGATGGTCGTCATCAAGGTTGCCTGCGGAGCTGCCAGGGCCTGGGTCGGATCCATGCCGGCACGGGGAAGGGCGCCGGTGAAGCCATAGGCCTGATAGAGCAGGTTCAGGACCGGAGCGATGGCAAAGGAGCCGATGATCGAGCCCAGGATGAGGGCGACCTGCTGTTTCCACGGTGTAGCGCCAACAATATAACCTGTTTTTAAGTCCTGCAGGTTATCGTTGGAAATGGAAGCGATGCTGACGATGACGCTGGTAATGAAGATGGCGAAGGCTGTCGCGAACTGCGTTCCTTCCAGTGTGGCGAAGACGCCGGCCGAAGAGCCGATACCGAGGACGACCAGGGACGAAATGATGATGCCCAGGATGCCGATACCGGAAATCGGGCTGGCCGACGTGCCGATGAGGCCTGCCATGTAGCCGCAAGCAGCGGCTACGAAGAAGCCCATGAGGATGGCGACGAGGATGCCGACGACGATGAACATAATCGTTACCGACAGGGAAAGGCCGGCATTGCTGACAAAGGCATAGAACGTGATGAAGAGGCCGATGAGGATGGCCAGGAAGACCAGGCTGACCGATTTCGGCGACATGTCGATGTCCGTATGATGGAGAGCCTTCTTTTCTTCTGTGTCATTAGCGCGCAGGGCGTTGATGGACATCTTGATACCGTCGACGACCGGTTTGGCCAGGCGAATCAAGGTCCAGACGGCGGCGATACCGATGCAGCCGGCGCCGATGAAGCGGACTTTCTGCGCCCAAATGGCATTGGCAAAAGCTGCTGCAGACTGACCATCAGCCGGGATAAGCGTCGATGTCAGATAGGGGACGAAGATGTACCAGGCCAGGAGCGTACCGACTAAGATAGCCATGCCGCTGGCGATGCCGATAAGATAGCCTGCACCGAGGAGGGCCGTCGAGAAACCTAACGGAATCCTTGTGACAGCCGAGCCGATGCTGAACCAATAGCTGAACTCGGAAGAAACGACGTGGAAGCCGTTGGCACAAAGGCTGAAGAGGCCGGCCAGGGCCGTGCCGCCGACGATATCTTTCATGCCCGTTTCTTTTTTGCTCGTGTCTTCACCGGCTGCTTCTTCTCGGCGGATTTCACTGCCGACTTTCAGGATTTCAGCAGCCGCCCGGCCTTCCGGATAGGGCAGGTCGCTGTTGACGACCATAGCCCGGCGCAGGGGAATGG
>ENA-OQHR01001497-OQHR01001497.1-human-gut-metagenome-genome-assembly--contig:-NODE-1497-length-11329-cov-4.205475_pt1 | contig 11329 bp, 6 predicted proteins | sample MGYA00242566_ERZ504725 | MGnify/ENA primary metagenome ERZ504725 (study PRJEB26092, sample SAMD00036217) | human gut metagenome | host: Homo sapiens | study: EMG produced TPA metagenomics assembly of... | reverse complement strand
CCAAAAGACCATAGCGTACCGCTTATTATGCTCTGACCGCTTCAACAAAGGAGACCCTCCCGCTGCCCGGGTGAAACTGAACGCCGCTGACGCCTCCAGCCATCACATAGTAGGCAGACTCATAGAATACCGGCAGCACGGCGCCGGTTTGGATCAGTGCCTGCTCGCAGGCTCGGCAGGCGGCGGTGGCCGTGCCGGCCGTGGCGTTCTTGGCCACTGTCAGCGCCCGTTCGATTTTATCGCTTTGCAGCTTCATATAGTTGGTGGAGAGTAGGTCGGACAGGAAGGTCACCGGGCTTTGGCTGGCGGCCTCCATGGGGTACAGGGCAATGTCGTAGGTGCCTGCGGCCATCTGGCTCTCCATCTCCGCTTTGGTCATGGTTTCAATCTTTAGGGAAAAGGCAATACCGGTGCCGTTGCCGTAGGTGGTCACGGTGCCCAAGCTGCTTTGCACCCCCTGTACCAGCGCCTTGGCGTAAGCGTCCATCTCCGGGGTGGTAATGACTGTCAGCGCTACGGTGGTCAGCCCGGTCTCCTCTAACCCGGCTTTCCACAGGGTTTGGGCCCGGGCAGCGTCCCTGGCAGGCACCAGGTTGCTTTTGGCGGTGGTCACCGTGCCGCCGTCTACCGTGGTACTGGGCGGGGTAATGCCGGTGGACGCCTGCAGATACTTGCTGTTTTTTGTATCTGCCGGGGACAGGCTCAGGCAGATGGCTCGGCGCATTTTTTCATTGGATAGGCTGCCTTGGTTGGTGTTAAGCAAAAACGCCCAGGTGGTGTTGGCATAGGGGATAGCGGTCAGGTCGTCCTTCTTTTTCAGGGCGCCGTACTCACTGCCGGTGAGAAAGGCGGCGTCGTAGTAGCCGCTTTCCAATTTCTCCGGTACCTTGCTGTTTTCGTCCTTGATATTCAGGGTGATATTGTCCACCTTCGTGGGGTTGGCGCCCTTGTATTCCTGATTTTTGTTCAAGGTATAAGAGGTGTCCAGTTGATTCTTTACATAAAATTGGCCGTTAAAGAGAGAATACTCCGTGCCCAGGCCGTAGCGGCCCTTGGTGGCGGTAAAGAATTCTTTATTGCAGGGCATGGCTGCTGCGCCGGACAGGGTAGAAAAGAACCCGGCGTCCGGGGTGCGTAAGGTGATCACCAAGGTGTAGTCGTCTGTGGCCTTTACTTGCAGCGCAGAGGCGCTCTTCTGTTTGGTGTACACCTGCTGTGCACCGGCAATGCCGGACAGGGCAGGATACAGGGGACAGGCGGTCTGGGGCGATACGGCGCGCTGAAGCGCAAAAACAAAATCATGGGCGGTAATGTCCGGATCCCAGTTCTTGCCCATACGCTCGGTTACCGCGTCCGTCAGGTGCCACTTCAGTCCCTGGCGCAGATGGAAGGTGTAGGTCTTTTGGTCGGTGCTCACTGTCCAGTCCGCAGCCACAGCCGGTTTGACCGTGCCGTCGTCCTCCACACGCACCAGCCCCTCATAGCAATTCTCCGCGATCAGGTATTCATCCTGGGTGGCAGCCACCTGAGGGTCAAAGCTGGTGATATTGCCGGTGATGGGGTAGATAATATCCAGCTGCTTGTTCCGTCCGCCGCAACCGGCAAACAGGGTGCACACCAAAGCGGCGCACAGCAGCAGAGAGAAGATACGCTTACAGTTTTGTTTCATGGTTCGCTCCAGTTGATTTTCTTGCCGTCTATTATACCATAAGGGGAGAGAAGAAATCAATTTTTAGCGCTCCGATTTGTAGAATTTTTTGAAAAATTCTTGTGCAAAGTGACGAAAAACAAGAAGCACACGGTGGCGTGTATCAAAAAGTTTTTCATTTTGTGGAATTTATATAAAAATAATTGTTGACTTTCCGGGCTTGTTCGTCTATATTATATGCACGATTAAAATGGAAATTTATGCGCACGAGTATATGCGCGCCCCTGCCGGGCCGTGCGAAAAACTTTGGCCCGCGGCAGCGGATCGGCGCTGGATTTCGACTTTTTTCTGAGAAAAAAAGATTGGAGTGACCCCTTTTATGTTGAACGTGAAAGACGTGCAGCTCGGCACCACAACACGAAAGAGTTTTGCAAAGATCAATGAAGTGATGCAAATGCCCAACCTCATTGAAGTGCAGAAGAAATCGTATCAGTGGTTCCTGGATGAAGGTTTGGAAGAGGTGTTCCGCGACATTGGTTCCATCACGGATTATACAGGCAATCTGGTGCTGGACTTTATCGACTACACCATGGACGAGGATCCCAAGTACACCATTGCCCAGTGTAAGGCAAGGGATGTGACTTACGCCAAACCGCTGAAGGTCCGTGCCCGCTTGCAGAACAAAGAGACCGGTGAGGTGAAGGAGAACATCATCTTCATGGGCGACTTCCCGCTGATGACGGATGCCGGCACTTTTGTAATCAACGGTGCAGAGCGCTGCATTGTGTCTCAGTTGGTGCGTTCCCCCGGCGTGTATTACCACATGGACCATGACAAGACCGGTAAGGAATTGTATACCAACACCGTGATCCCCAACCGGGGCGCATGGCTGGAGTATGAGACAGACGCCAACGACCTGTTCTATGTGCGCATTGATAAAAACCGCAAGATTTTTATCACCACTTTCCTGCGTGCGTTGGGTCTGGGTCTCGATCATGAGATCATTGACTATTTCGGTGAGGATGAGCGCTTGGTGGCCACCATTGAGAAGGACACCACCAAGAACCAGGAGGAGGCACTCCTGGAGGTGTACAAGCGCCTGCGTCCCGGCGAGCCGCCCACTTTGGAGACGGCACAGGCTCACTTGGACGGCCTGTTCTTTGATCCGCACCGGTACGATCTGTCCCGAGTGGGTCGCTACAAGTATAACAAAAAGCTGGGTATGGCTGACCGCCTGAACGGCCAGATCCTGGCAGAACCGGTGATCTCTCCCCAGGGTGAGTTCCTGGCAGACGCCGGTGAGAAGATCGACAAGATCAAGGCCATGGAGATCGAGGATGCAGGTGTTATGTTTGCATTTGTCGATGTGGACGGCAACAAGGTAAAAGTTGTGTCCAACGGCATGGTCGATATCAAGAAATATGTGGACTTTGACTGCACCCCTCTGGGTATCCGCGAAAAGGTCAGCTATGCTGTGCTGGCAGAGATCCTGGAGAAGTGCGGCGATGATGAAGAGGCACTGAAAGAGGAGATCCGCATTAAGCAGGACGACCTGGTGCCCAAGCACATTACCACAGACGATATTTTTGCTACCGTGTCTTATCTCTGCAACCTGGCTTGCGGTGTAGGTACCACAGACGACATTGACCACCTGGGCAATCGTCGTATCCGCGCGGTAGGCGAGTTGCTGCAAAACCAGTTCCGTATCGGCTTTACCCGTATGGAGCGCGTGATTCGTGAGCGTATGACCCTGCAGGCACAGGACGACGAGGACGCCATTACCCCCCAGGCACTGATTAACATTCGCCCGGTGGTGGCTGCCATTCGTGAGTTCTTCGGCTCCTCTCCGTTGTCCCAGTTCATGGACCAGAACAACCCCTTGGCGGAGCTGACCCATAAGCGCCGTCTGTCCGCACTGGGCCCCGGCGGTCTGTCTCGTGACCGCGCCGGGTTTGAGGTGCGAGATGTACACTATACCCATTACGGCAGAATGTGCCCCATTGAGACTCCCGAAGGACCCAACATCGGCCTGATCTCTTATTTGGCTTGCTATAGCCGGCTGAATGAGTACGGCTTCATTGAGGCACCGTACCGTAAGGTGGACAAAGAGACCGGTGTGGTCACCGATGAGGTGGTCTACATGACCGCCGATGTGGAGGACGAGTTCGTTGTGGCCCAGGCCAATGAGCCCCTGGACGAGGAAGGTCACTTCACCAACCGCCGCGTTACCTGCCGCCATCGGGACGAGTTCCTGACTCTGCCCCCGGAGCGGGTGGATTACATGGATGTATCCCCCAAGATGGTTGTATCCGTAGCTACGGCTATGATCCCGTTTTTGGAGAACGACGACGCCAACCGTGCACTGATGGGCGCCAACATGCAGCGCCAGGCTGTGCCGCTGCTGAAGACCGAGGCCCCGGTGGTGGGTACCGGTATGGAGTATAAGGCAGCTTACGACTCCGGCGTGGTGGTCATTGCCAAGCGTGGCGGCACCGTGTGCGCCGTAGACGCTCGCACCATTGACATTAAGACCGCTTCCGGTGAGATCGACCATTACGAGTTGGTAAAGTTCAGCGGCTCCAACCAGGGCACCTGTATCAACCAGCGGCCCATCGTCTCCCTGCACCAGCAGGTAGAGGACGGCCAGGTGATCGCCGACGGTCCCGCCACCTGCAATGGTGAGGTTTCTCTGGGTAAGAACGCCCTGATCGGCTTTATGACCTGGGAAGGCTACAACTACGAGGACGCCGTATTGATCAACGAGAAGATCGTGCGGGACGATGTTTATACTTCCATTCACATTGAGGAGCACGAGGTGGAGTCCAGAGACACCAAGCTGGGTCCGGAGGAGATCACCCGTGATATTCCCAATGTGGGCGAGGACGCGCTGAAGGATCTGGACGCGGACGGTATTATCCGCATCGGCGCCGAGGTACACAGCGGCGATATTTTGGTGGGTAAAGTGACCCCCAAGGGCGAGACGGAGCTGACCGCAGAGGAGCGGCTGCTGCGTGCCATCTTCGGTGAGAAGGCCCGCGAGGTGCGTGACACCTCCATGCGTGTGCCCCATGGTGAGTATGGTATTGTGGTGGATGTTAAGGTGTTCACCCGTGCCAACAGCGACGAAATGAGCCCCGGCGTGAACAAAGTGGTTCGCGTTTATATCGCCCAGAAGCGTAAGATCCAGGCCGGTGATAAGATGGCCGGTCGTCACGGTAACAAGGGCGTTGTGTCCCGGGTACTGCCCCAGGAGGATATGCCGTTCCTGCCGGACGGTCGCCCGTTGGATATTGTATTGAACCCCTTGGGCGTACCTTCTCGTATGAACATCGGGCAGGTGCTGGAGGTGCATCTGGGCTATGCCGCTATGGCACTGGGCTGGAAGATGATGACCCCCGTATTTGACGGTGCCCATGAGGACGACATTCGTGAGTGCCTGAAATTGGCCGGCCTGCGTGAGGACGGTAAGACTACCCTGACCGACGGCCGTACAGGCGAAAAGTTTGATAACCCGGTGACCGTGGGCTACATGTATTACCTGAAGCTCCATCATCTGGTAGATGATAAGATTCATGCCCGTTCCACCGGTCCTTACAGCCTGGTTACTCAGCAGCCTTTGGGTGGTAAAGCCCAGTTCGGCGGCCAGCGTTTCGGTGAGATGGAGGTTTGGGCACTGGAGGCATACGGCGCTGCTTACACCCTGCAAGAGATCATGACGGTGAAGTCCGATGATGTTGTGGGTCGTGTGAAGGCTTATGAGGCCATTGTTAAGGGCGAGAATATCCCCAAGGCAGGCACGCCGGAATCCTTCAAGGTTCTGTTTAAGGAGCTGCAGGCACTGGGTCTGGATACTCGTGTATATGACGCCAACGGCGAGGAAGTAGAGCTCAAGCAGGATCTGGACGATGGCACCGGTATTCAGCCTATTGATGACAAGGCGTTCACCACCGTCAATGACTTTGACGAGGGCAGCGAGGGCTTTGGCATTGAGAATGCGGAAGAAGCCGGCGAGGAAGCAGGCGCAGACGCAGCGGATTCGTTTGCAGATTTGTTTGCAAACGCCCTGGACGACGATTCGGACGACGGGGCCGACGCGTAAACGCCATTCCGACACTACATTATATATAAAGGAGTGCTTCCATGATGGAGAATAAAGAAAACGAATTCAGCTCGATCAAAATCGGTCTGGCGTCTCCCGAGCAGATTCGGGAGTGGTCCTACGGCGAGGTCACCAAGCCGGAGACCATCAATTACAGAACGCTGAAGCCGGAGCGGGACGGTTTGTTCTGCGAGCGCATTTTCGGCCCCATGAAGGACTGGGAGTGCCACTGCGGCAAATATAAGAGAGTACGCTATAAGGGCAAGGTCTGCGAGCGCTGCGGCGTAGAGATCACCCGGGCCAAGGTACGCCGTGAGCGTATGGGCCACATTGAACTTGCGGCTCCCGTGTCTCACATTTGGTATTTTAAGGGCATTCCCAGCCGCCTTGGGCTGGTACTGGATCTGAGCCCCCGTTATTTGGAGAAGGTGCTGTACTTTGCACTGTATATCGTAACGGATCCCGGCGACACCCCGCTGGAGAAAATGCAGATCCTGAACGAAAAAGAATATGCAGAAATGCGCGAGCGCTATGAGGACGACTTTGAGGCCGGCATGGGCGCCGAGGCCATCAAAAAGCTGCTGCAAGACATTGATGTGAAAGCCCTGCGGGATGAGCTGACTGAGGAGCTGGAGACTGCTACCGGTCAAAAGCGTGTGCGTCTGCTCAAGCGCCTGGATGTGGTCAATGCATTCTATCAGAGCGGCAATAAGCTGGAGTGGATGATCCTGGATGCCATCCCGGTAATCCCCCCGGATATTCGCCCCATGGTTCAGCTGGACGGCGGCCGTTTTGCCACCTCTGATCTGAACGACCTGTATCGCCGCGTTATCAACCGAAACAACCGTCTGAAGAAGCTGCTGGAGCTGGGCGCACCGGATATCATCGTGCGCAACGAAAAGCGTATGCTCCAGGAGTCTGTGGACGCCCTGATCGACAACGGCCGCCGCGGCCGTCCGGTCACCGGCCCCAACAACCGTCCGCTGAAGTCCCTGTCCGATATGCTGAAAGGTAAGCAGGGCCGCTTCCGTCAGAACCTGCTGGGTAAGCGTGTTGACTACTCCGGCCGTTCCGTAATCGTGGTTGGCCCGGAATTGAAGATGCACCAGTGCGGTCTGCCGAAGGAAATGGCTATCGAGCTGTTTAAGCCCTTTGTGATGAAGCGGCTGGTAGAGACCGGCGTGGCCTCTAACATTAAATCTGCCCGTAAGATGGTGGAGCGTGCCAACAACCCGGCCGTTTGGGACTCTCTGGAAGTGGTCATTAAGGATCACCCGGTGATGCTGAACCGTGCACCTACCCTGCACCGTTTGGGTATTCAGGCCTTTGAGCCGGTGCTGGTAGAGGGTCGCGCAATTAAGCTGCACCCGCTGGCTTGTACCGCATTTAACGCAGACTTCGACGGCGACCAGATGGCTGTGCACGTGCCCCTTTCCGCAGAGGCGCAGGCAGAGGCCAGAATGTTGATGCTGGCTGCCAACAACCTGCTGAAGCCCTCTGACGGTAAGCCGGTGACCGTGCCTACCCAGGATATGGTGATCGGTTCCTATTACCTGACCATGATTAAGGACGGCGAGCCGGGCTGCCCCACGGTGGAGAAAGACGCCCAGGGCAACGAATATACCCGCTATAACATTTACAGAGATAAAGACGAGGCCATGATGGCCTACCAGGAAGGCTCTTTGGGCTTGCACTCCGAGTGCCTGATCCGCTTCTCCAAGGAAGTGGACGGGGAAGTGCACGAGCACCTGGTTAAGACCACCATCGGTCGTGTGATCTTTAACGCCCCGGTGCCTCAGGACCTGGGTTTTGTGGATCGTTCCGATCCGGAGAATGAGTTCGTACCGGAGATCAGCTTTGTTGTAAAGAAGAAGCAGCTGGGCCAAATCGCCGAGAAGTGCATTCGCGTGCACGGCGTGGCCGTGGCATCCAAGGTGCTGGACGCTTTGAAGGCGCAGGGCTATAAGTATTCCACCATTTCCGGCACCACCGTAGCCGTTGTGGACGCCCTGATCCCGGAGAAGAAGAAGGAGTACCTGGACGAGGCCGAGAAGCGGGTGGACGAGATTACCACCAACTACAACTACGGCTTGATTACCAACGAGGAGCGTTCGTCCGCCGTTATTAAGGCTTGGGAGGACTGCACCAACAAGGTATCCCACGAGCTGACCAGTAACTTTGACGGCGCCCATAACCCCATTCACATGATGGTAGACTCCGGTGCCCGTGGTAGTACCTCTCAGCTGCGTCAGCTGGCCGGTATGCGTGGTTTGATCGCCAATACCGCCGGTAAGACCATTGAGGTTCCCATTCGTGCCAACTACCGTGAGGGCCTGAATATTCTGGAATACTTCATTTCCTCCCGTGGTGCCCGTAAAGGTTTGGCCGATACCGCACTGCGTACCGCAGACTCCGGTTACCTGACCCGCCGTTTGGTAGATGTATCCCAGGATGTAATCATTCGCGACCAGGATTGCGGCTGCCACGATGGTATTATCGTAAGCAAGATCATGGACGGCAACCGTGTACTGGAGCCGTTGGAGGAGCGCCTTACCGGTCGTTTCGTTGTAGACCCGGTGATCGATCCTAACTCCGGCGAAGTGCTGATGGAGCCGGATCGTATGATGACAGAGGAAGATGCCAAGCGTATTGTGGACGCCGGTATCGAGTCCGTAAAGATCCGTTCTCTGATCACCTGTAAATCCCACCACGGCGTGTGCTGCAAGTGCTACGGCGCCAACCTGGCCTTTAACGAGCCGGTTCAGGTAGGTGAGGCCGTGGGTATCATCGCCGCCCAGTCCATCGGTGAGCCGGGTACACAGCTGACCATGCGTACCTTCCATACCGGCGGTGTTGCCGGTGGTGCCGATATTACACAGGGTCTGCCCCGTGTAGAGGAGCTGTTTGAGGCCAGAAAACCCAAGCAGCTGGCCATTCTGTCTGAGATCGACGGTGTGGTTCATTTTGAGGAGATCAAGAAGAGCCGTCACGCCATTGTGACCGGCGAGGACGGGGAAGAGAAGAAGTATCTGATCCCCTACGGTGCCCGCCTGTGCGAGCACATTGTTGAGGGTGCCCATGTGAAGAAGGGCGAGGAGCTGACGCTCGGCGCCGTGAACCCCCACGATGTTTTGGCTATCTTGGGCGAAGAGGCTGTTTATAACTACCTAATTAAGGAAGTACAGTTCGCTTACCGTACCCAGGGTGTTGATATTAACGACAAGCACATTGAGGTTATTGTTCGTCAGATGCTTAAGAAGTGCACCGTGGACGATGCCGGTGATACCGATCTGGTGTCCGGCACCATGGTGGATGTGGCCCAGGTAGACGAGGCCAATGAGGCCATCGACAAGCGGATCGCTTTGGGTGAGACCACTTTGAAGCACGCCACTTATATCCCGATCCTGATGGGTATTACCAAGGCGTCTCTGGCTACCGACTCCTTCCTGTCCGCCGCCTCCTTCCAAGAGACCACCCGCGTGCTTACCGACGCCGCTATCAAGGGCAAGGTGGATCCGCTGATCGGCCTGAAGGAAAATGTAATCATCGGTAAGCTGGTGCCCGCCGGTACCGGTATGCAGGTGTTTGATAAGGTGGATGTGGTGCCCAGCTATTTCTCTGCTGAGGGCAGCGAGGAAATTTTGAACCTGGAACAGCTGCAAGAGCTCTTGACAAACAGTATGTCCGAGTGATATAATGCTAAATTGTCGGTGTGCGATTTGCGCTAAATCGGCCCAAATCCCATCGAATTTAGCCAAAAATTGACCATTTACCGGGGCAGAACCGTAAAGTTCTGCCCCAGTAGGTGCGTTTTTGAGCAGAAAATGCAAATTTGCTTTGCCAAATTTGTGTTTTGTGCGCAAAAGCGTACAAAATAATTTGAAAGGAGATAAACGATTGCCTACCTTTAACCAACTTGTAAGAACAGGTCGTAAGACGCTGGAGAAAAAGTCCAAAACACCGGCTCTGCTGAAGGGGCTGAACACCAAGAAGAATGTTATGACCGATAACAATTCTCCCCAGAAGCGCGGCGTTTGCACCGCAGTCAAGACTGCAACTCCGAAAAAGCCGAACTCTGCACTGCGTAAGATTGCCAGAGTGCGTCTGTCTAACGGCATTGAAGTGTCCGCTTACATTCCCGGCGTAGGTCACAACCTGCAGGAGCACTCTGTAGTTATGATCCGCGGCGGCCGTGTAAAGGATCTTCCCGGTGTGCGTTACCACATCATTCGCGGTACTCTTGATACCCAGGGCGTGAACGGCAGAATGCAGGGCCGCTCTAAGTACGGCGCCAAGAGACCGAAGGCTGCTAAGAAATAAGAGCAGCGCCGATCCGTTAAGGATCCACCAAGCTCAGCCCGGCTGAGTTTGATCTTCTTGTTTGGAAATCCGGCAAAAGTTTATATACTTTATATTGCTATACAGTGTATGACCTTTTTGTTGGCTCCACGGGAAAACTCGAGTACCTATGAACTCATCAATGATAATGAAGGAGGGAAGCGAAGATGCCAAGAAGAGGCCAGATCGCTAAGCGTGACGTTCTGCCTGATCCGCTGTACAACTCTAAGCTTGTTACACGCCTGATCAACAACGTTATGTACGATGGTAAAAAGGGTGTCGCACAGAAGATCGTGTACGACGCTTTCGACATCATCAAAGAAAAGACGGGTAATGATCCCTTGGAAACTTTTGAAGCTGCCATGGAGAATGTTATGCCCGTACTGGAGGTTAAGGCTCGCCGTGTAGGCGGTGCGACCTACCAGGTACCGCTTGAGGTTCGTCCGGAACGGCGCCAGACCCTGGGTCTGCGCTGGATCACTCTCTATGCGCGTCAGCGTTCTGAGAGAACCATGAAGGAGCGCCTGGCAGCCGAGATTATGGATGCTACCAATAAGACCGGCGGCGCTGCCAAAAAGTGCGACGATACCCATAAGATGGCTGAGGCAAACAAGGCGTTTGCTCATTTCAGATATTAAGCCATTCAGTTTGTTAGGAGGATATTATGCCGAGAAAAGTATCTCTTGAAATGACAAGAAATATTGGTATCATGGCGCATATTGATGCTGGTAAAACCACCACCACCGAGCGTATCCTGTATTACACGGGTATTAACCATAAGATCGGTGAGACCCATGATGGTACAGCAACCATGGACTGGATGGCGCAGGAGCAGGAGCGCGGTATCACCATTACTTCCGCTGCTACCACTTGCTTCTGGAAGAAGCACAGAATCAATATCATCGATACCCCCGGGCATGTGGACTTCACCGTAGAGGTGCAGCGTTCCCTGCGTGTGCTGGACGGCAGCGTTACCGTGCTGTGCGCCAAGGTAGTGGGCTGCACTCTGCCCATGGCGGCGGAGAAGCTGGGCATCGACCCGGCGGTGATGGCTTCCCCCTTCATCACCACCATTGTGGACGCACTCTCCCTGCTGATCTATTTCTTCTTCGCCACCTGGATCCTGCCCCTGTAAGTGCGCTCCCTGCCGGCCTTCTGACCGGCGGGGATTTTTATATCTGGGAAGGGGAACTGAGCAGCTGGGATCAAGCGGCGGCGGAGGAAATGGGGTATCATAAGGGGGA